>Ga0078972_1000047_pt1 | contig 270272 bp, 239 predicted proteins | sample YelNatPaOPGAMG01_FD_67568 | JGI IMG/M metagenome (GOLD analysis project Ga0078972, IMG submission 67568) | Hot spring thermophilic microbial communities from Obsidian Pool, Yellowstone National Park, USA - OP-RAMG-01 (SPADES assembly) (version 2) | ecosystem: Environmental > Aquatic > Thermal... | reverse complement strand
AAAGTTATAGTTGCAACAGCTGTTCCTAAAAGCGTGATAGGATTATAAAACGACGAGGGGAATTTCCTTTTCATCAAAAATCTCTTTACAATTATAATTATTGTTCACTTTCTTTATCGTTTTCGAGCTCTTTATCTTTTAACTTTTCGAGCTCAAGAGGATGTTCGTCAAGCATTTCTTCTTCTGTTAATTTTCCAGTAATCCAAGACATATTCATCGGATAAATATCTGGATTAAATATTACAAAATAGAAATGCCAAACAATAATAGCTAGAGTAGCTAACCATGCTTCATAATAATGGATTGTTCGCGCAATATCCCAACCAAGCTTTGAGAATAAACCAATAAATAAGGTATAATAGAACCACATTATTAAACCGGTGGCAGACATAACAATAGTTCCCCAAATTAAAGCCCAATATTCAGCTTTTTCTACATAGCTAAAGCGGTCAAGTTTTGGTTTTGTTTTAGATAATCCTAAATTAAATTTTGCAACTTCAAGTGCATCATAAATATCTTGACGTTTTGGTAATAAGTCTTTTATTAATTGTTTTCCTCTCTCTGTAAAAGAAATATAATAGAGATGATAAAAGCTAACCAAAATCATAATAGCAGCAGCAATTCTATGAAGAATCCCCCTATATTCAAAAGCATTCTCGCTTATACTTCGAATGTGTGCAACCCACCATGCTTCTGGAAATTGAAGCATGAAACCAGTTATTACTAGAACTATAAAACTTAAAGCAAACAATATATGTTGTATTCTTTCATTTAATGTCATTCTTAAGTACAACGAATGGCTCGGTCTTTCATGTACTAATATTCCCATCTGTTTAAGTTTCTTAATCTTTGCCTTCTTAATAAAATCAAGCATATTGTGAAGAAACATTAATCCAATAACGGAAATAATCATTACTATGTAAATTGAGGCAAGCCAATAAAGAATCGGTTCACTTTTATCGTTCGTAGCAGAAATGTGAATTTGACCACTTGCAAATTTTTCATTTGCTCCGGGATGACATTTACCGCATGTTTTCGATAGATTACCTTTAAACACGCTTGACCTTGGATCACTCGGTGGTAAAATATTATGTGCAGTATGGCAGCTAGCACAGTTCGCAACTGTAGTTGCACCTCCTTGCATCGCTAAACCATGATAACTATCCTTAAAAGTACTCCATCTGTTAGGATTCAATCCATATTTTTCTGATAAAGTTACCGAAGCATGGCATTTAGAACATATCTGTTGTGAAAGATTTGAAAACGAAGTTGGTGAAGAGGGATTTTTGGGATTCGCAATATTATGTTCGCCATGGCATGTTGTGCAAACTGGAGCATCTAAACTACCCTTTTGAAGTGCTGCAACACCATGAATACTTTGTTTATATTCCGCGGCGATTTGTGAATGACACTGACCACACGTATTGGGAATATTAAATCTATTGACGGTTGATGTTGGATCGCTTCCAGGTTTAATTTTATGGGCAGTATGACAATTAACGCAATTTGCTGCTTTAGAATTACCAGACAATAAAGCTTTACCATGAACACTAAATTCATACGAAGATACAAAGCCAGAGGATGGAGAAGTCATTGCTCTTACTTTTGGATTATCTACATGACAAGAAATACAAAGCTTTTCTTGAGCTATTTTAACTTGAGTTGAATCTCTGTGCACTGTTACCGCAGTTATTGGGCTTTTGTGACAAACAAAACAATTTGGAGCTTCTTTAATTCCTTCTCTTATTCCGTTTGCATGCGCAGATGTAAGAAATTCTTCTTTTTCAGGTTTATGGCAACTGCCACACGCATCAACTAAATTAGTAAAATAAAATTTTGAGCCAGGCACCTTGGGTGAAACAATATCATGAGTACCATGGCATCCAACACAATTTACATCTTCACCCCCACTTACCGTGTTGGCTTTTAACATTTGAGGATGAAATGGATGTTTAATTGCTGCATCTCTATGGCATGTTTTACAATCTATCGGCTGTATGTTCGCTTTGTGAGGGGTATTGTCTGGATTAAAACCAACGTGGCACGAAATACATTGCAGCTTTCCGTGTGCCGAATGGCTTAAAACTTTTGCATTTACAAATAATGAAATTGTTTTTTTATTCTTTACCATTGTTAGCGTACTATCGCTATGGCAGGTTAGGCAGTCATCATTAGTCTGAGCACTAAGTTTATTTGCAGTCACTAATACAAGAAAGGTGAGTAATAATGCAACGAACGCATTATTATTTCTCTGAGGGATTTTTAGAGGGACTTTTTTTTTGCTTACCATTTGTCCTAAATTTTCGACTAACATGACTGCCTGCCTGTGTAATGTCCGAAATATCTGTAAAAAGTCATCCTTGCTTTTTTTTCTTTTATTATTATCGCAAAAAAATTTTTAATTAAAATCAATCTTTCAAATTTCATTAGATGAAAGCAAAACCGAATAGTGCAACAACTGAAAGAATAAAAAGCAAATAAATAATTATATTTTTCATCTTAACCAGCTTCCATTTATTTTTAATTACTTTCCTCTTAAATTATATCCGAAGAAATTTGAAACCGACAACCTGAATTTAATTATCGAAAGAAAAAAAATTTTTTTAACTTTCTTCGAATAAGGAATTATTCCTAAAAACTAATGCTACCAATTAATGTAGCAATTGACTCTGTCATCAAATCAATGGATACAAAAGTTTTTTGTATAATCATCATATTAAGACAATTTTTCTTGTATGTTTTCGCTTTTAGCAAAAAAACTGACTCTTAATCTCAAAGAATATGCCGAAAATTACATGAGAAAATTACTTAAATGTCTATTTAAAACATTTTGAATGCCTCATAATTGAGAATTTGCTAAAATTGTCGTTCTCATATCTGAGAGTATTAATTTCAATATTGTTTACTAAGACAACAAAAATATTTTATTTTAATTGACCAGGATTTAAACATCTAAGGAAAAAAGTTAAAGTAAAAATAAATTTTCAATTGACTGAAGTTTTGTTTTCTCTTTTAGGTTCACGAATTCATTTTTGTCTAAATGATATTGATAATCATTCTGCCAAATATCAATATTCTTTTCTATTTGTTTAATTGCGTCAACAACAAAATATAACTCGTCATTTGTCATAGTTGGATGTAAAGATAATCTTACCCAACCTGGCTTTTCTGAAAAATCACCATGATTAATTTTTTCGGTAATGAAACGCGAACGCCCCCGAGAAACATGTAATAAGTAATGTCCATATGTTCCTGCGCAAGAGCAACCACCACGGGTTTGTATTCCAAAACGATCATTTAATAACTTAACGATAAGATTATAATGAATTTTATCTATATAGAAGGAAATTGCCCCAAGTCTATCTTCTACATTATCGGCTAAAATATTTAAATGTGGAATTCTCCTTAATTCGGTAAATGCAAGTTTAACAAGTTCAAATTCTCGCTGTTTAATTTTTTCAGCGTTCATTTCTTCTTTCAGGTAAATACATAAAGCAGCTTTAATTGTTTGCAGAAAAGCAGGAGTCCCACCGTCCTCGCGAAGCTCTATGTTCGATACAAACTTGTACTGCCCCCATGGATTAGTCCAATCAACTGTTCCCCCACCCGGATTATCTGGAACTTTATTTTTGTACAGTTTAGAATCAAAAATTAATACTCCAGGCGTTCCAGGTCCACCTAAAAATTTATGTGATGAAAAAAATATCGCATCTAATTTTTCTAACGGATCAACCGGGTGCATATCGATTTTTACATAAGGGGCAGAACATGCAAAATCCACAAAACAAAATCCTCCGTGTTCATGCATCAATTTTGCCATTTGGTGATATGGCGTGGAAATTCCAGTTACATTTGAGCATGCAGAAAATGAACCTATCTTCAATTTTCTATTTTTAAATTTTTCAAGTTGAATTGTCAGCTCATTAACATTAACAAGACCATCTTTACCTGGATTTAAAACTACAACATCAGCTAATGTTTCAAGCCAAGAAGTATGGTTTGAATGATGTTCCATGTGAGTTAAAAAAACAACAGGCTTTAATTCTTCTGGAAGTTTTAAATATCCTTTTAACTGCTCAGGAACTTTTAGTCCCAAAATTCTTTGGAATTTATTTATTAGCGCTGTCATTCCTGAACCCGCTGTTATTATTACATCATCTTTGCTGGCGTTACAATGGTGCTTTATTTTTTGGTGTGAATGAAGATATGCACTTGTCATTACAACGCCAGTTTCACTTGCTTCGGAATGGGTGTTGCCAACAAATGGACCAAATGTATTTAACATTTTTTCTTCAATTGGCTGATACATTCTTCCGCTTGCAATCCAATCTGCATATACAATTTTCTTTTCTCCGTAGGGTGAAAGAAATGTTTTATTAATACCTATAATATTATTTCTATAAAAATTAAAATACTCTTCAAGTAGTTCCATATTTGTACTTTTAATTTGTAATTTTTCTACACAAACAAAATTTATTACTTTTTCATGAATAAAGCATAAGATTTTTCCTGATTTTTAAAGTTAAAATGATTCTTCTTCAATAATAAAAGAAGACTTAATTTTTCTTCTCAATAAAGAAAATTTTTAATTGAAATAATTTTTTCTATTTTATCGTAGAAATTATTAAACAATAATCCTTCTTTAATGCAATATATTTTAGGAATAGACGCTGGCGGTACTAAAACCAAATGCGTGGTAACTAATCTTGACGGTAAAATATTATATAGCACCACCGGTGGAGCTGCAAATCTTTTAATAAGTAATTATGAAAATACATTTCATACTTTTTTGGAATTAATAATCAAATGCAAATCTGTTTTAAACTTTAATTACGATGAAATAAGGATCGCTCTAATCGGTGCTGCTGGTGCCGGAATTCCTTCTAATGCAAAAAAATGGGAACATGAGCTTAATTTTTACTTAAAATCTAAAAATATTAAAATAAAAGAAATTCACATCGATAACGATGCAAGAATTGCTCTTGAAGGAGCTTTTGCCGGCAAGCCTGGCTGCATTTTAATTGCTGGTACAGGCTCAATAATCTATGGGAAAGACCTAAACGGAAATATTCACCGAAGCGGTGGATTTGGACGTATAATTGGTGATGAAGGCAGCGGCTTTTCGATAGGGAAAAAAGCCTTGAAAGTCTTAATTAATGAGATAGAAGGATATAGACAGAAAACTATAGTTTCAAGGCTTATCTCGAAAAAATTTTTTATTGATTCAATTGAAAGATTAATATTTGAAGTGTACAAAAATAATTTTGATATTCCATCTGTTGCTCCGCTCGTAATTGAAGCTGCAAAAATGAATGACGAAATAGCAATAAAAATTTTGGATGAAGAATCAAATGAGCTTTTACTTCTAATTAAATCAATATTGACTAAAATAAAACAAGAAGAAATTAAATTATCGATTGCCGGTGGTCTTTTAGACAATGATAATTTTTATTCACTTATGCTAAAAGAAAAAATTAAAAACCAAATGCCATTTATAAAAATTACTGAGGCAGAATTTCCTCCAGAAATAGGAGCAGTTCTTTTAGCAAAACAAATTATTACTCCTAATTATTAAAAATTAATAAGGAAAAAATCCATTAGCTTTTTGTGCAACTAAAAAAATACCTTTTCATAGAATTAGTAAATGAATAATTCATCGGCTAAGCAACACTTATCATGGGCGTGGGTCCCTTCACTTTATTTTGCAGAAGGAATTCCGTACGTGGTTGTTATGTTTGTTTCCAGTTTCTTTTATAAGAAAATGGGTATTTCAAATATTGAAATTGCATTCTATACAAGTTTAATCTACCTGCCTTGGGTAATAAAACCACTTTGGAGTCCTTTTATCGATATTATAAAAACCAAGAGATTCTGGATTATAACAATGCAATTTCTAATTGCATGTAGTTTTATTGCAATTTCCTTTGCAGTTCATCTATCAAATTATTTCCCTCTTACTTTATTATTTTTTTGGCTTCTTGCTTTTGCCTCCGCTACTCATGATATTGCTGCAGATGGATTTTATATGCTTGCATTAAACCAAAGCGAACAGTCTTTTTTTGTCGGAATACGAAGTTCATTTTATAGAATTGCTTGGATAGCTGGTCAAGGTCTTTTAATTATTATTGCTGGTTATCTTGAAAAATACACCGGTAGTATTCCTTTAGCATGGTCAATTACTTTTGCATCCCTTGGAATTTTGTTTTTCATTTTGATGGGATACCACAAGTTTAGCTTACCAATTTCTAAATTTGATTTTTCTGTTGCCTTAAATTCTTCTAAAAAAATCACAGCTGAATTTTTTAATGCATTTAAACTTTTCTTTAAGAAAAAAGATATTGGAATTACAATTACTTTTTTATTGATTTATAGATTGGGTGAAGCACAACTCGGAAAAATTGCTCCCTTATTTTTTCTTGATTCAAAAAATGTTGGAGGGTTAGGACTTTCTACCAGCCAGGTTGGTTTTGCTTATGGAACAATCGGCATAATTGCTTTAACTTTCGGTGGCATTCTTGGTGGAATTATCACCTCAAAAAGCGGTTTGAAAAAATGGCTTTGGTGGATGTTTGCCTCAATAAATATTCCTCACATTCTTTACATTTATTTGGCTTATGCACAGCCCTCTAATTATCTTATAATTAACCTATGCGTTGCCGGTGAACAATTTGGATATGGACTTGGGTTTACGGCTTATATGCTCTACATGATTAGCGTTTCTGATGGTGAATTTAAAACTGCACATTATGCAATCTGCACCGGTTTTATGGCTCTTAGTATGATGATTCCAGGAATGTTTAGTGGCTGGTTTCAACAGCTTTTGGGCTACAAACATTTTTTCATTTGGGTTTTTATCACTATGATTCCGGGATATTTTATAACACGCCTTATTCCCCTTGACGTAGAATTTGGAAAGAAAAAAATTAATTAAAATCCACTTTTCGTTTTTTTTCATACTTAGAATGAAATTTCTTAATCCTTCTCTGTTTCATACTTAAACATATCTTTTTTGATATCTCAAACTGAGGCTTTCATTAAAAAAATAGCATCATTTTCATTAAGAAATTTGATTAAATATAAGCATTTAGATTCATTTTACTGGAACGGTAGTTGAACTATCAAGGCTAAAGAAGTAAGAGGACTTTTATGCCGACAAAAGATATTTTGGAAAGCAAAAAATTGAATACTGTTATTGTTGATGATGATGATCAATCGCGCAAACTATTAAATATTCTGCTCAAAAAATTTCCCCAAGTAAATGTTGTGGGTGAAGCTTCTAATGTGAAAAATGCTTTGGACATAATAAATGAAAAGAAACCAGACAGTATTTTTCTTGATATTTGCTTAGGCAACTCAAACGGCTTTGAACTTATGGACAAAATTTCGAAGGATGCAAGAGTTGTTTTTATTAGCGCATTTGATGATTATGCTCTCAAAGCTTTTGAAGTAAATGCTCTCGATTATATTCAAAAACCTGTAGCTTACGATAGACTCGCTTTAACAATTGAACGTCTTCTTCTTAAAGAAGAACCTATACAAGAATTTGATACCCATCAAAATATTCATGAGGAAAATGAACTTAAAAAAAATATTAAGCTTGAGCATAAAAAATTTTCACCTAAACTGTTAGATATTATTAATGAAGACCAAAGCGATTACCTTGAAGACGAATCAATTGAAGAAGAAATCGTTCCTTGTTTAGACCCGATGAAAAAAAAGTTAGATTATGATGATCGAATCTTTGTAAACTCTGATGGCACATCCAAATTTATCAAAGTTAGTTCCATCTTCTGCATAACAGCCGAAAAAGATTATTCGTATATCTGCCTTGTAAACGGTAAAAAAATATTAGTTCTCAAATCGATGGTAGAATGGGAAGCAAGACTTACACCAAAATATTTTGCTCGAATCCATCGCTCAACAATTGTTAACCTTGAATTTGTCGATAAAATTGAAAAATGGTTTAATTCCTCCTACCGAGTTCACATGCAAAACTATCCCGAACCATTCCAAATGAGCCGCAGATACGCCGCAAAACTTAAAGAGAGGTTTAAATAACAGCTCAAATTTATATTAAAACAATTCTTTTATAAAAAAATAGCATTTGAATTATCGAAGAAACGATACCCTTAACTTACTTTTATTTGTATAGTGTATTTTATATATTTACGTACTTAATTACGAGGAGAAAATATGGCAAAGCAACAAACATTTGCGGACAAAGCGAAAGCTAAAAAGAAAAATGAAGGTATAAGCGTTAAGCTGATTAAGTCGGTAAAATCACCTAATGGATCTTACAAATTTAACGAAAGATTTGTGAAGCTGGATGACATTAGTAAGGTTACTGAAATAAAATAATGTTAAAAGAGCGGTTCTAAACCGCTTTTTTTAACTAAAATCCCTCCTCTTATTTTTTTCTCTTGATTTAGTTAAATCTTTTTTTTATAATCTTTTTACAAATGCATCATACAAAAACAAGTTAAGCGCTCAATTACTCACGCATAAAAATAATAGCTATTCAGGTTAAATGTTCTTAAAATCTCTTAGGGGATTGATCATTTTTATTCACATTTCTAAAAGGAGAATAAGATGACGATAAAGCCAAAAAAATTGAAATTTTTTAGCATTGGTAATTTTGACCAAATTGAGCAATTACAAATGTTAAACGAAGAGGAAAGATTTGCTTTGAAAGTAGTTTCACAGGTCCTTCCTTTTCGAACTAACAATTATGTAGTTGAAGAACTTATTGATTGGAACAATATACCAGATGACCCTATATTTCAACTGAACTTTTTACAAAAAGAAATGTTATCGGAAAGTCAGTTTGATAGGATGGCAAATGCACTACGAAAATGCCTCCCATCTCAATTGGTAAGAAAAATTTCAAATGAAATTCGAGGGGAGTTAAATCCTCATCCTTCAGCTCAATTGACAATGAATATTCCGAGCTTGGAAGACGAAACTGTTAAAGGTGTTCAACATAAATATAGAGAAACAGCTTTAATTTTTCCGGCACAGGGGCAAACATGCCATGCTTATTGCACCTTCTGTTTTAGATGGGCTCAGTTCGTCGGTATGAAAGAATTAAAATTAGCAACCGACGAATCTAAACGTTTCCAAAAATATCTAAAAATTCATAAAGAAATTACAGATGTTCTTATAACCGGGGGTGACCCGATGGTTATGTCAGTACCAAATTTAAAACTTTATATAGAACCATTATTACTGCCGGGGTTTGAACATATTAGAAACATTAGGATCGGTACAAAATCCGTTGCATACTGGCCATATAAATTTGTTACCGATAATGATGCAGATGAAATTCTTCGTTTGTTTGAAAAGATTGTAAAATCCGGTAAGCATCTTTCAATTATGGGACATTACAATCATTGGATTGAGCTATCTACAGATGTTGCAAAAGAAGCTATTAGAAAGATACGTAACACAGGTGCTGAAATCAGAACACAGTCACCTCTCATAAAACATATCAATGATGACGCATTGGTTTGGACAAAGATGTGGAAAGAACAAATTAACCTTGGTTGCATTCCCTATTACTTTTTTATCGAAAGGAATACAGGAGCAAAAAATTATTTTGCACTTCCTCTGGTTAGAGCATACAAAATTTTCCGAAAGGCTTTTATACAAGTTTCTGGCTTAAGTCGCACGGTAAGAGGTCCTTTAATGTCTGCTAATCCTGGTAAAATTGTTATTGAAGGAATAGCTGATATTAAAGGTGAAAAAGTTTTTGTACTTTCGTTGCTTCAGGGACGGAATCCGGAATGGTGCAAGCGCCCTTTCTTCGCTAAATATGATCCCAAGGCTACGTGGTTTACCGATTTACGCCCTGCTTTCAGGCTCGATAAATTCTTTTTCCAGGAAGAGCTTAACCAGATCATTAGAACCAATTACGGACAAATGTATTTTGATGAAACCAGCAATGAAAGATTCTCTAACAACGAAATGGTAGCTTAATTTTGCCTTTTTTATTCAAAAAGCTCCGGGCTTAAACTGCCTTCAAGTTTAAGAAGTTTCTCTTTAATTTCTATTCCGCAGGAATAACCACCGAGTGAACCGTTTGTGTTTATTACACGATGACAAGGAATTATAATCGGAATTGGGTTAGAGCCATTTGCTTTACCTACCGCTCGAACATTTTTTTCGTCTCCCAATTTTTGAGCTATAAATTTATATGTTACCGTTCTCCCGTAAGGAATTTTTAATAGAATGTTCCAAACTTTTTCTTGAAATGCACTGCCGCTATACTCTATTGGGACTTCAAACACTTTTCTTTTTCCATTGAAATATTCTCTTAACTGTTCAAACACGTTGAACATAAATGGATCATCTGGATAAAGCTTTGTAGCAGTAGCTTGGGTCTTTTCATCAACTTTTTCTTCATTCATTAATATTTTTCTTATTCCTGTTCCAGAAGAAAATATTTTGAATTTGATGCCGGCAATTTCATCCGACGCGAAGAAAAGCATTTCATTCGCCTTCAATAATTTAAAATAGATTTTATTACAATATAATTTATAAAAAAAGAAATGAAAAAGAACAACTAATTTCCAAAATTGATTTATGCAGAAAAGTTTAATCTATCTTTAAAAATCAGAATAACTACAAATGGTCTAATTTCCACTTTAAGAAATCTATAAATCTATACTACTTTTATTAGGTAATAAATTTAATTTAGTTACGCTGCAACAACCTCAATTGATGGATGAACATCTCGTTTGAGTAAACCTTCTATTGCCCTAAGAGTACCGTTTATTGCTGTTGGGCACGAACCACATGCACCTTGATAATGTATTTTAACTGTGAAACCGTTGATCCCTACAATCTGCAATCCTCCACCGTCATTTGCAAGAGCAGGTTTTACACTACGCTCTATCACTTCATTAATTTGCTTTAATAATTCATCCGAAACTTCATTAGCTGAATCTTTGCTTTCTTGCGGTATCAAATTTTTATCGAAAGATTTTAAGAATTCCACTAACGGTCTTTGTATTTGCCCCCAACCAACTTGTTTTTCTTTTTCAACCGTAACGAATTTATCCATATAAAAAACGGACACGACGCCTTGAATTTCAAAAATACCTTTTGCAAATGGGTCATATTCTGCTTCTGCTCTGTTGTTGAACTGTCTTGTTTCAAAGTTTAATAGCCTTTCATTCAAAATAAATTTAAGCGCATGAGGATTGGGCGTTAGCTCAACATCCTGAATCATTAACATAAAAACTCCAAAAATTTAATGTAAAAATACCCCAAAGCTTAGCCACCCGCAAGCAATAATAAACAATATAAAATTCAAAAGTGACGTATAGCTACATTAAACTAACATAACTAATACAAGCTCTGAATGTGTACAATTTATTATTTAAATATTAGTCTTTTAAATTATATTTGGTTAATAAATTTGGAAAAAAATATGCAGAATATTTTAGTTGTTTTTACTGGCGGCACATTCTCGATGATGATTGACGAAAATACCGGCAGTGCCATCCCACGTTTTTCTGGGCAAGAGCTTCTTGAAAAGATTCCTCAAACTAAAAATTTTGCCAATATTACATGTTATGACTTTGGCAAATACCCTGGCCCACACATGACACCCGAATTGATGCTTTCTCTCTCTAATAAAATTAAAGAATTAATTTCCTCCGGTAAATATTCGGGTGTAATTGTTACCCATGGTACCGATACCCTTGAAGAGACTGCCTACTTTCTCGACCTTACTATTCAAACTTCCATTCCCATCGTTGTTATTGGCTCTATGAAAAATAGTTCTGAACCCGATTGGGATGGACCAAGAAATTTAATGGATGCTATTAGCATTTGTCTTAATAAAAATTGTAGAGACTTAGGAGTTTTAGTTTGTCTTGACGGACAAATAAATGCTGCAAGTGAAGTTACAAAAATATATACTGAACAGGTGGATAGTTTTCAAAGCCTTGATTTTGGTTCTTTGGGTTTTGTGCAAAATGGAAGAGTTATTCTAAACCGCCTTCCAAGAAAGCTTGAAGCTATTCCAACAAATAAAATTGTTAGTAATGTTGATTTGCTTACTGTTTATGCGGGCATGAATGAAAAGTTTTTTAAGTTTTCTGCCGATAGTGGAGCTGAAGGAATTGTAGTAGAAGCTCTTGGCGTTGGCAACGTTCCTCCACCAGCTTTTGAAGGTATAAAATATGCCGTTGATAAAGGAATTCCAGTCGTCCTTGTTTCAAGATGCCCAGCCGGTGAAACTCTCGACATCTATGGCTACCCAGGTGCTGGTAAATGGTTGCATGAAATTGGTGTTTTATTTGCCGAATATCTTAATGGACAAAAAGCAAGAATAAAATTAATGATAGCACTTGGCACTACTAATAACAAAGATGAATTAAGAAAAATATTTGAAGGATAAACATATTTACCATTGCATAGAACAAAATTCTGTGCTACGATAAATTTGAATAAAGTATACTATAAAAAACATTTTTTATTTGATTCTTTTATTAAAATTATACATATTTCTTCTGTAAAATTTGAATGGGGCGAATGATTAAATTAGCCTTTAAATATTATTTTATTCTTTTCCTCTTTCTTTCTTATTCATATAAAATCATTAATGCAAATCCATTTAACAGTAATCCTTCAATTAATTCCACTGTTATATTCCATCAATGTTATGCTGGTAATTTTTCACTTCAATTTTCTAACTTTAATTTAGAAAAGAAAAATGTTTCTGCTTTTTTGTCTTTTCGAACAAAATTATTCATATTAAAATCAATTAAAAAAGCTCATATTAGAAAGTATAGAAATGCAATTGAATTGAAAAATAAGCATTGTGCCAAGTTTTTAATAAAGAATAATTCTGACTTATTAACCTCAAATTTTCTCCATTCTAAATTAATCGATAAAACTAACCATTGTTGTTTTAGGAATTAAGATAAAATTTAATACGAAACTTATGCAGTTGCTCGTATTATAATTAAAATCAATTTCCATATATGCTCATCAAGATGAATCTTAATTGAAATTGGTTTCATTATATACTCAATAAGACGAGTTATAGTTAAAACCTTTTTCACATTATACTCATCAAGTTGAGCAATAAAAAAAATTTATTTCAAAGAATATTCATTAAAGCGAATTATAGTTAAAATAATTTTCAAATTAAACTCAATAAGACAAATTATAATAAAAATTATTTTCAACATAAACTCATCAAATTGAGTTTTAGAAAAAAATATAATTTAAATAATAATCAATAGGTGAAAAATGATTAATAAACATATTAATAATCCCTTTCTTGCTACAAGAATAGGTAATGATAATTTTGGGAAATATTCCCAAACGCATATTGAAAGATTAAGGACAAATATTCCCGAAACAACAGATACATTATTTGAAGTACCGATAGTAACAGTGTTTGATAAGATGATAACCCAAACTGAAGCACTTTATAATGATTGGAAAGCATCCACAGATTCCGGAGCAACCGAGAAGGCACAGAAGGAAGGAAAAACAAAAAGTGTCAATCAATCTTTTGATGAGTTAAAATCTTTTATTTCCATAAAAGAAGGAGTAATTGCAGATAAATTTCATAAAGGTACGCCGGTATATGAAGAATTCTTTCCGCTTGGTTTAAAGGAATATTCGGGCGTTAGAAAAAAGAATGCAGATACAATATTTAAAAGATTTATCAACGTATTGAATATACACAAGGATGTTTTTGATGCTAATATGATAAATGAAGCAAACGAAAAGTACTCTACTTATACTTCATTAAGACAAGCACAGCTTCAAAAGATAGGTGAAGTAAAAGATAAAACATCAATTGCAGATGAAAAGAGAAAACTACTTGCGTTGCAATTATATAAAAATTTATTAACCCTTCTCCTTATTTACGCTGATAAGCCAGAAAAAGCGGAATTATATTTTGATGAATCTATTCAAAAAAGGAAATTGAAAGTTGATGAGAAAACTATAGTTAAGTCGGCAGTAGCTAATTAAAGACTTAAATATCATGCAAAGTAAAAGTGGAACGACCGAGCATGTTTGAATTGAAAAAACTCGAATGTTACCACAAGGAGATTACCCATCGAGGCAGAGTATATCTGCCTCTTTTGGTTATCAAGTCAATACAGTTTTTAATAAACTAACTTAGGAGAAATAAGTTTACTCATCGGTAAAGGGAAAGACCCTGAGTTAATTTTTTGTGAAGAAAGAATAAACTTAATTTGCTGAGCAAAATTTCTTTTGTTAAATGGCTCCGGAATCAAATGAGTATAACCACGTGATAATAAATATTCCTTACTTTCAACTAACCTAATTAACACAAAAGCAACAATAGGAATTGAATTATAATTGCTCAAATTTCGGATAGAATTTGCTATACTAATACCCGAAGTACCAGAATGCTGATTTACATCTATCATTATTAGATTATACTTATTGGCAATTGCAAGGTTCATTGCAATAACAGGAGAGCTTGTTGAGTGAACTTGGCAAAATTCAGATAGTAATTTGTTTATGTCTGATGAAGGTTGTGGATTATCTTCCACCAAAAGAACTTTATACATAAGGCATCCCGTATTAACTGAAATGAATAAAAGTCGATTGAAAAAAAATTTACATTGTTCCAAAATTTAGGCAAGCTTAAGGTATCCTTAATGTTTCATTAAAACAAGGCTAAAAGGAACTATAACCAGCAAACTAACACAAAAAATATTTGTAAATTTGTTGTGAGGAAAATTTTTGTTAGGAGATAAAAAATGAAATCTGAATTTAATATTTATATGCCGACGAGAATAATCTTTGGACCGGGCAAATTGAAAGAGCTTGAAACAACACCATATTTGCCTGGTAAGAAAGCTTTGATTGTAATAAGTGCGGGTAAATCGATGAAGAGCAATGGTTATCTTAATCGAGTCATTAAATATCTTAAGCAAAACAATGTTGATTGTATTGTATTTGATAAGATATTACCAAACCCAATTGTTGAACACGTAATGGAAGGGGCAGAAGTAGCAAAAGCTAATAATTGCGATTTTATTATTGGCTTAGGAGGTGGAAGTTCAATCGACTCAGCAAAAAGTATTGCTGTTATGGCAAAAAATCCTGGGCATTACTGGGATTATATACACGGAGGGAGCGGAAAGGGTAAGCCAGTGCCAAACGGAGCGCTGCCTATTGTTGCTATAACTACTACTGCAGGCACCGGTACCGAAGCAGACCCTTGGACGGTAATTACAAAAAGTGATACTAAAGAAAAAATTGGATTTGGGTTTGATGCTACATTTCCCACACTTTCTATTGTAGACCCCGAATTGATGCTTACAGTTTCACCAGAGCTTACTGCCTATCAAGGAATGGATGCTTTTTTCCATTCAGTTGAAGGTTATCTTTCGATAGCAAATCAGCCGGCAAGTGATTTATATGCTTTAACGGCTGTAGAGCTTATAGCACGCTATTTACCCACAGCAGTAAAAGATGGTTCAAACTTAGAAGCGCGAACTGCTGTTGCATGGGCAAATACTGCTTCGGGAATAGTTGAATCATTGTCATCATGTATGTCACATCATTCAATGGAACATGCTTTAAGCGCAATTCATCCTTCACTTCCGCACGGAGCAGGTTTAACTCTTTTGTCTGTTTCATACTTTTCCTTCATGGCAAAAAAACGTCCGGATAGATTTATACCACTTGCCAAAGCGATGGGGGAAAAAGTAGAAGAAAGCTTGCCAATTCAAGAACAGGCAATGGTGTTTATTAAAGCATTAAAAAAACTAATTGAAGGAATAAATCTTAAAGATTTACACCTTAATCAATTTGGCATATCTAAAGACGAATCAAAAACATTGGCGAAGAATGCAATGGAAACAATGGGAAATCTATTTCAGCTCGATCCATATAATTTATCCTATGAAGAAGTAGTAGAAATATACAATGCTTGTTTCTAAAATAAAAAGGATAGGAAAAACCTATCCTTTATTATTTAACTTCTACCATCATTTCAATTTCAACCGGAGCATTAAGAGGAAGTTGGTTAACACCCACAGCACTTCTTACATGCTTTCCTTTTTCACCGAATATTTTTCCTATTAATTCAGAAGCACCATTAGCCACTTTTGGCTGAGCCGTAAACCCATCAGCACTGTTAACAAACACTGTAAGTTTGATAATACGTTCTATAAGTTCAAGGCTTCCTATTACATCTTTAATAGCGCTTAAACAATTTAGAGCTGAAATTTCTGCGGCTATTTTGCCATCTTCTTCGGAAATATCCCTGCCTAACTTCCCTTTTATTTTTAGTTCACCTTGAACTGTGGGAAGTTGCCCAGAAGTATATACAAAATTACCAAACTTTAAAGCAGGAATATAAGCAGCAAGAGGTTTTGGTGTTTTTGGCAATTCATACCCAAGTTCTTTTATTTTGTCTTCAATCATATAAACTCCTTTTTAATGCAATTAAGTTTTTTGTAAATTTAGATTAGAATTATATACATCAATAAATAGTAAAAAAAATTCCAGCTTATCACTTAGGAACAAAAAAATATGGACGAAAGCAAATTTAAAGAATTATATGATATTGTAAAGACATTAAGAGTAAAATGTCCGTGGGATAAAGAGCAGACAAACGATTCAATAAAAGCAAATACACTTGAAGAAGCCTATGAAGTTGTTGACGCAATAGATAATAATGACTATGAAGAGTTAAAAAAAGAATTAGGAGATCTTGCACTGCATGTGGTGTTCCATTCAATAATCGCTGAAGAGAAAAATGAATTTACTTTGGACGATGTTTTCGATTCTATAAATGAAAAATTAATTAGAAGGCACCCGCATGTATTCGGAGATGTAAAAGCCGACAATGCTGAAGAAGTAAAAAAGAATTGGGAAGCAATTAAACTAACAGAAGGCAGAAAATCTGTGCTGGATGGAATTCCAGAAAATTTTCCTTCCCTTTTAAAAGCTTACAGGCTTCAAGAGAAAGCTTCTAAAGTTGGATTTGATTGGAAAAAGAAAGAAGATGTTTGGGAAAAAGTAGTCGAAGAAATTCATGAAATGCAAAATTCAGAAAAGAGTGAAACATTAGACGAGCTTGAAACTGAAATAGGCGATGTATTTTTTGCTTTAATAAACTATGCAAGATTCGTTGGTGTAAATCCGGAGAACGCATTAAGAAGGACAAACAATAAGTTCATAAAACGCTTTCAATACATTGAAGAAAAAATAAACGAAAGTGGAAGACAGATAAATGAATCAAATCTTGAAGAGATGGATAAATATTGGGAAGAAAGCAAGAAACAACTAAAAATTTAACGTAGCAAATAATTTAGTTGGACAAAATTAATTTCAAATTTTAGATTTTTCGCTCTTAACTAAATTATTGGTGCCGTTAGATTTTTCGTAAGCATTTATAATATCTTTAACCAATTTATGTCTAACAACATCTGACTTTTCAAAATAAACAAACCCCACACCTTCAATTCCCTGCAAAATATCTTTTGCCTGAACAAGTCCGCTCATAGTTTTAGAAGGAAGATCAATTTGAGTTATATCGCCAGTAATAATTGCTTTAGAATTAACTCCCAGTCTGGTTAAAAACATTTTCATTTGCACATCAGTAGCATTCTGAGCTTCATCAAGAATAACAAAAGAATTATTTAGAGTTCTGCCGCGCATATAAGCAAGCGGAACAATTTCCACAGCTCGTTTTTCAATGTAATTTTTCAATTTATCCGAAGGCATCATATCATCAAGAGCATCGTAAAGGGGGCGTAGATAAGGATCTATTTTTTCACGAAAATCTCCAGGTAAAAAACCTAAACTTTCGCCAGCTTCAACTGCAGGCCGAGCCAGAACAATTTTATTGACTTGTCCTTTCTTCAATGCAGAAACGGCAAAAGCAACCGCAAGATATGTTTTACCGGTGCCAGCCGGACCAATTGCAAAGCAAATATCGTTTTTAGCAGCGGTTTGCAGATAGTTAATTTGACCTTGTGTTTTAGCCTTTATAACATCATTCTTAGTATAAAGTACAATTGAGTCATAATCTTTATCGGTTATAATTTCCTTTCCGTGTACAGATAAATCGAGAATAGCTTCAATATCGTTGGTTCTAATATAGCCATTAGTATTTAGTACATACACCATTTCTTTGAAGACTTTTTCAACTTGTTCTACCTCTTCGGTAACACCTTTAATCACTACATTTTCTCCACGAACAACAATTGAGGCATTAAACTTATCTTCAACAAGCTTAAGGTTGTTGTCGTTCGAGCCGAGCAGTGCAAGCATATCAACATTTTCAAAAATTAGTCTTTTTTCAATAGCAGTCATTTTCCTCCGGTAAATATAAAAAGCTCTTCTCATTCCGAATGGATTCGGAACAAAAAGAGCTTATAAAAATTTTAAATAAACTTACCATCAAGCCAAAAGCGACTATTTAACAGGCGCAGGCTTATAATTACTTTTAATTTTATCGTATTTTGCTTTTTCTTCTTCAGTTAATTTAGGAATTTTAAATTCTTGTTTTGGATAAATTAAATTTGGATTTTTAATTTTATCGCGATTAGCATTATAAATGTTAGGCCAAGCAAAACCGTTACCATAAAATACTGGTTTCTTTGCGATGTTCCATAGGCAATCGCCTTTTACGACAGTATAATTAACTTCTTTTGGAGCTTCAACCCAAGCGTCCAATTCAGCTTGCATTTGATTATGAACTTCATCGTAAAATTCGGGTAAAGCACTTATTTTATTCATTTTTAATGCATCAAGATCTTTTTGTCTATCAGCTTTAGGACCTTCTTTTCTGCTAATCTTTCCTTGTAAGTCATTAACAGCAGTTCTAAAATTATTAACATCTGCTTCGGTTGCGCCAACCATAGCGTAAAGTTCTTGCATGCAGTTATCATAACTTTGAATTTTAGAAGATTGATCTTTTAAATTATTCACATCAGCCTGCATTGAGCTGATTTCTTTATTTAAACTTTCTTTTTGGGTTTGAAGGCTGGTCATTTCCGCCTGCCATTCGTCTTTAGTCATTTTCTTTTCTTCTTGCGCATAGGAGGCAAAGGAAAAGAAAAGCAATAGAGTAAAAACACCTAATAAATATTTATTAAATTTCATATGTAATACCTCCAAGTTCGATTTTAGTTAATAGTTATTTAGGCTGTTATTTAGACATTTTGTCTAAATTTGCCTTAGTTTCTTCTTTAACCTTGTTGCACTGCGCAAGCTTGTCGTTCTTGGCGGCAATTTCTTTCTCTAAAGAAGCACGTTCATCTTTTAAAGAATTCGCTTGAGACTGCAAAGAGTTAACTTCACCTCTCAAGGTGTTTAACTGAGCCATTTCAGCATCACTAACGCCACCGCAACCGCTCAAAAAAGCAGTTGTAATTGCGAAAGCTGAAATAATGGCGGTGTTGCGGACTAATTTCATTACTTTCATGTTTCAGACCTCCAATTTATAATTATTTTGTTTTTAATATTAGGTTTTGTTATAGCCTAATTTGATTGACGAATGTTAAGACTCTTCAATCCTAAATAAAGTTTCATAAATCTTTGTAATATATAACAAAATGATAACTTATTTCCAAGATTATAATACAATTAAAAAAATTTTTATGCTCTAAATAACACTATATTATTTTTCTTTCTACAAAACTTGTATAGGTATTTCCTGCTATTATCAAATGATCAAACACCGGGATCTCTAATATTTTTCCGCTTTCAATTAACTTTTTAGTTATATCTATATCTTCATGGCTCGGTTCGGGATTGCCACTTGGATGATTATGAAGCAATATAACACCTGCTGAGCTATTTTCAATAGCTACTTTAAAAATTTCACGTGCGTGAACCACACTTGCATTCAAACTGCCAATAGAAATCGTTTCAAATTTAATAATTTTATTTGCAGAGTTCAAACAAACCAGAATAAATTTTTCTTTTAATTCATCTCTTAGTAAAGGGATAAAAATATTTGCAATATCCTGAGGTGAGGTAATTTTTTTATTGGAAAACCATTTTGATTGTGACTGAATTCGTCTGCTTATTTCGAAAGCAGCTAACAGCGTTGCTGCTTTATCATTCCCAATGCCGCTACATTGTTTAAAATCTGCAGAAGATTTTGAAGCAAGAACGGCAAGATTACCATATTTATTAATTAGCTCTTGGGATAAAACAACCACAGATTTTCCTTTTGTACCAGAACGAAGTAAAACTGCCAACAATTCAGCATCGGTTAAACTATGAGCTCCCCTTAAGCCAAGCTTCTCGCGTGGCCTGTCATCTAAAGGTAAATCTTTCACCTTCATAATGAATCCCACTTTTTTTATTATTTTGCTGCTTTAAATTTATCTACTAATTCAAACTTGCCGTTTCTGTATCTTACGATATTCATTATACAATTTAAGCGATCCTTGTTAAAAAAAATATCGTTATGAAAACCTTTATAAATACCGCCAGATAAAATATTTTTTTCAAGGTCACTTCTGCTCAAAGATTCGTCAACAAGAGGGAGAAGATAATTTGCAACATCATATCCATATAAAACATTTCTATCGACGTTAATATTTGTTTGACGTAAAAATTTTCTGCTAAATATTTCTAAAGAGCTATCGGAATAATCGATAAAATAGTCTGAAGTAAAGGTTAATTTATTGCTTAAAGCAGGGTAGCTCTCGTATCCTTTTGCTAAGAACCAATCTTGGTTGCCATAAATAGGAGCATTTAAATTAAATTGTGCAAACTGAGATAAGATAACCGGAACATCATTTTTATCACTTAGCGGCAGATATATACCTTCAATTTGAGATGAATCTTGAGTTATTTGAAAAATTTGCCTGCTAAAAGAAGTGCTATCAACATCATAAGTTTGTTGAACTATAATTTGACCACCTAATTTTTGAAACTCATCAATAAAAGATTTTGCCAGGATGGGTGAATAACCAGTGGTAGCATTAAGGACTCCCATTTTCTTTTTATTTTCAACATAAAAAATATAATCTGCCATTACCTTACCGCGCATAGAAAAAGATAAGTTTGCCTGGAAAAAATTTTTATTGATTTCTGTTAAGTTGTCGTCTGTTGCAGTGGGGGAAATAATTGGGATATCGGTGTCATCAAAATCTTTAAGTGCTTCTTTCACTTCATCGCTATAAATAGGACCAATTATAGCTCTGACAGAATTAATATGTTCAAATTCGTTTTTAATTACTTCTATTTTGGAATTTTTCCTTTCAGTATCTCTAATCAGAATTCCTATCTTTGGATTGTGTTCTTGATTGTATTTATCAACAGCGAATTTTATTCCTTCCAAAATTTCCGAAGAAGCATTTGCAGCATCTTCACCAACTTTTGTAAGTGGAAGCATTACGCCGATTAATGGAAGTGAAGGATTGATTTGTTTTTCATTCATTATATGCTGGTAATAAACTGCAGCATCGTTTTTCTCTTCAGAATTTGGATACAATTTAAGCAACTCCGCAAAAGTGTTTTGAGCTTGATTTGGCTGCCCTTTATCAAGATACATCTTCCCCAAAGTAAGAAGCAAATAAGGTTTAACTTTTATACTCGAAGTGCTGTCGTATAAATTTTTAATTTGAGAAATAGTTAAGAAATTTTCGGCTAACCTTTGACCTGTAGTTTTTGCATAACTATCATAATCGGGAGAGTTAGTACTTTCTATTAGAGAGTTTAGCTCTGTTAAAGCGGCGTAATAATTTTTTTGAAGGAAGTAAATTTCTGCAATAGTAGATTTAGCTTCATCAATATAATTACTTTGTGGGAATTTATTAATAAAATCTTCTAATATATTTAAAGCTTCATTATATTTTTTTAAGGCTAATAAAGATTTACCATCAAACAAAAAGGCGATAGTAGTATTAGAATTGAAAGGTTGTGAATTTATAATCCCACTAAAAACTTTTTGGGCATCAGAAAATTTGGAAGCATTATACAAACTTAGACCGGTGTTAAATTCTAAAGTATCTTTTAGGATATTACTGCTTTGGGCGAAAGAATTAACACAGAGTGACAAAAGAATTAAGAAAATAAAAATTTTAATTCTAACCATCGGATACCAAATTTTTATTAAGAATGGAATATGCTTTTTCTTTACCGATTTTAGCTTGTTCATTTAAAGGGTCGAGTTTTATTGCGACATCAAAATATGCAACTGCGTCTTTGAGATTTTTATTTTTTAAGCATGCCTCAGCCAATTTCATATAAACATCTGATGAAGCATTTTCTTTCGATTCTATATACTTCAGAAAATAGGTTTCGGCTTTTTGATATTCTTCAAGTTTTAAATAAATTTTCCCTGCTATTTCGTAAGGTGAAGAATTACCTGGATTTAATTTAATTGCTTTATCAATATAAGAAACTGCATGTGCATACATTCCCAGGTTATAATACGTTTCGGCATAAATTTGATTAAGTTCCCAGAAGTTTGAATAAATGGCATCACATTTTTTTGCATATTTAAGAGCATTATCATAATTCTTAAGTTGCAATTCTATTTTTGCAAGATAAATATAAGCTTCGTGAATAAGTTCGTCATCTTTTGTAACTGTTAGAAAACTTAAAAAATTTAAACGTGCAAGTTCAAATTCGTTTAAGACAAAATAAGCATACCCGATAAAAAAAGGAACAACCGGTTCTTCTTCTGGTAAAATATAACTTAAAACTTCAATGGCGTCATTCCACATTGAGTTTTTAAGTAGAAATTGTCCGTAAAATAGTCTTGCTTCGTTATTTTCTGGCTGAGATTCAATAAGCTGTTTTAACAAAACGTAAGCCTGTTTTACTTTGCCCATCATTTCAAACAAATTAGCGAGATGAAAATATGGTTCAACAAAATCTGGGAATTCCGAAATTATAGAATAATAAATTTGAAAAGCATGTAAAAGTTTACCCTGAGATTCAAAGTCTCCAGCAAGTTCCATTTTATAATTGAGTTGAAAGTTAGAATCCACCAATCACTCCCATTCAATTGTTGAAGGAGGTTTTGAACTGATATCGTAAACTACTCTATTAACACCACGAATTTTATTTATAATTTTAGAAGAAAGATTTGCTAAGAAATCATGATCAAAATTAAACCAGTCGGCAGTCATACCGTCCACAGAGGTTACTGCTCTGAGTGCAAGCACAAATTCATAAGTTCGAGAATCACCCATAACACCTACCGATTGTACAGGCAATAGCACAGCAAATGCCTGCCAAATTTTATTGTAAAGCCCAGCTTTTTTTATTTCACTAATAAAAATATCGTCAGCTTCTCTCAAAATGTCAAGCTTTTCTTTAGTAATTTCTCCAAGAATTCTAACTGCTAATCCAGGTCCAGGGAAAGGATGCCGTTCAATAAATTCTTCTGGAATATTTAATTCTCTTCCGACTTTTCTTACTTCATCTTTAAATAATTCTCTAAATGGCTCAATTAATTTTAAATTCATTTTATCCGGAAGACCACCTACATTGTGATGTGTTTTAATAGTTGCAGAAGCACCTTTAACCTGGACGGATTCAATTACGTCAGGATAAAGAGTACCCTGAACAAGAAATTTAACATCATCGTGTTTTTTTGCTTCTTCTTCAAAAACTTTTATAAAGGTTCTGCCAATAATTTTTCTTTTCAATTCAGGATCCGAAACACCAACTAAATTTTTAAGAAACTTTTCTGATGCATCAACATGAATATGATTAAGATTTAATTTTTCATCGAAAAGACTGCCTATTTTTTTGCTTTCATCTTTCCGCATTAAACCGGTATCTATGTGAATAGAAATTAAATTTTTGCCGATAGCTTTATTAACAAGAACCGCAGCAACTGTAGAATCGACACCGCCACTTAAAGCACAAATTGCTTTTGAATTTCCAATTTTTTCTTTTATGGACTTGATGTTATCTTCAATAAAGTTTTTAGGAGTCCAGTCCCCACTACATTTACAAATTTCAAAAAGAAAATTATGGATTATCTTTTTACCTTCAACGGTATGCACTACTTCGGGATGAAACTGAACCCCATAAATTTTATCTTTTTTATTTGATATTGCACAGAGCGGAGAATGACTTGATTTACCCGCAATTTTAAAACCACTTGGTAATTTTGTTAAATAATCCCCGTGACTCATCCAAACAGTAGATTCCTTATTTACTCCTCTAAACAAATCAGTATCATCAAGAACCTGGAATGATACTTTTCCGTATTCTCTGTCTTTTGCGGATTCAACACTGCCACCAAAAGACTTTGCAATAAATTGAAGTCCATAGCATATGCCAAGTAAAGGAATTCCAAGCTTTAATATTTTTTCATCAAGTGAGGGCGAGTTTTCATCATAAACACTCATCGGACCACCAGACAAGATAATTCCCGCTGGTTTAATTTGCTTGACCTGATCGATTGAAATTGAATTCGGAAAAATTTCCGAATAGACATTCTCTTCCCTAACTCGTCTTGTAATTAGCTGAGTATATTGCGAACCAAAATCTATTATTATTATTGTTTCTTTTTTTGACACAGGAAAATACAACTAAAAAAAATTCATTTAAGAAAATATATAGTAAACAGAATTTAATATTCGGATTCTAAATTTTGTTTAAAAATTACAAAATACACATTAGAAAAAGTGTTTTGAAAAATATGTGAATTTAGAAACTTTTTTAACTTCAGATTATTACTCTTCACTTTTATAACAAAAGAATTCGTAGAAATTTCAAGAAAATATTTTAATCTTTTAAAACTACTCACATTATTCTAAAAAAGTGAGAAAAAAATCGAACCAGAAAAAGTTATTGACCAATTAAATTTTTGTATGCGGTAGAATCAAGTAAATTGTTCAATTCATTTATATCCGAAATTTCAATTTTAACTATCCACCCTTCTCCGTAAGGATCGGAATTTACTATTTCTGGTGAATTAGCAAGAGTTTTATTCAATTCAATTATTTTACCATTACATGGAGCATAAATATCGCTAACAGTTTTAACGGCTTCAATTGTTCCGAAAGATTGTCCCGTTGAAATTTCTTTTAGATTAGGGTCAATATCAATAAATACGACATCACCAAGCTCGCTTTGAGCATAATCAGTAATTCCTATAATTCCGGTGTTACCTTCCACACGAATCCATTCGTGGTCTTTAGTATATTTTAAGTTATCCGGTAAGTTCATTTTTACCTCATTTTTTATTCAATAAAAAAATAAAATTCAATATTTGTATTAGAAAGGTTTTTCCTCAGTAAAAACCATTATTTAAAATTAAAGTGCTCTAAAAATCCGGTATCAAAATTTCCGCTTAAAAACCTTGCATCATTTAGAACTTTTAAATGAAATGGAATTGTAGTATGTATCCCTTCAATGACAAACTCTTCAAGTGCTCTTCTGCCTCTAACAATAGCATGCTCCCTATCGGTTCCCCAAACAATTAACTTAGCAACAAGTGAATCATAATAAGGAGGGACCACATAAGAATTATAAATATGAGAATCTACTCTAACACCAAATCCACCAGGGAAATGCACGGATTGAATTTTACCAGGTGAAGGTCTAAAACCATTTTCGGGATCTTCGGCATTGATTCTAAATTCCATACTATGACCAGAAGGTTTTCCGGGAAGAATTTCAATTTTTTGACCAGCGGCAACAAGAATTTGCTGGCGGACAAGGTCTACACCATAAACCCATTCAGTAACTGGGTGTTCTACCTGAATACGGGTATTCATTTCCATAAAATAAAAATTTTTATTTTTATCCAAAAGGAATTCCACCGTGCCAGCACCTTCGTAATTTACAGATTTGGCACCAAGTATAGCAGTTTGCCCCATTTTTTCTCTTAGCGGTTGGTCAAGGGCAGGAGAAGGGGATTCTTCAATTAATTTCTGATGGCGTCTTTGAACAGAGCAGTCGCGTTCACCATAATGATAAACATTGCCAAAGCTATCTCCCATAATTTGAATTTCAACATGACGCGGATTTTCGACATATTTTTCAAGATAAACTTCTGGATTACCAAAACTCGCTTCAGCTTCATTACGAGCCATTTGAAAAGCAGAATCAAAATCATTTCTTTCCCAAACGATTCTCATACCTTTTCCACCACCGCCAGCCGAAGCTTTTATAATCACCGGAAATCCAATCTCTTCAGCAATACTTTTTCCTTCATCAGAGCTTTTAATAACGCCATCACTTCCGGGAATAACTGGAACACCATTTTTCTTCATTGTTTCCTTGGCATAAGCTTTATCACCCATCGCATTAATCATTTCTGGAGAAGGGCCTATAAATTTAATTCCGGACTCATTGCAGATTTCAGAAAAGTTTGCATTTTCGGCAAGAAAGCCGTAGCCAGGGTGTATTGCATCAGCTCCGGTTATTTGAGCAGCCGAAATTATAGAAGGTATTTTTAAATAACTTTCCTTTCCCTGAGAAGGACCAATACAAACAGCCTCGTCTGCAAATGTAACGTGAAGAGAATCCCTATCAGCTTCAGAATATACCGCAACAGTTTTTATCCCAAGTTCTTTACAAGTTCTAATTATTCGTAAAGCGATTTCACCACGATTAGCAATCAAAATTTTATTAAACAAATCTTCCTCAAATTTTTAATAAGTATCAGCTTGTTTGAATAAGGAACAATGGCTGATTGTATTCAACCGGCTTTCCATTTTCTACAAGAATTTTTACAACCTTTCCGCTTACATCCGATTCAATTTCGTTCATTAATTTCATTGCCTCTACGATACACAGAACGCTACCTTGAGAAATCTCATCTCCAACCTGAACATACGGGTCTGCATCTGGAGCTGGAGCACGATAAAAAGTGCCAACTATGGGAGACTTAACTTCGTGAAGATTTACCTGAACTTCAGCAGAAGCATTTGCTGAATTTTCGTCAACTGACTTTTGAGAAGATAATGTTTCTTGTTGCCCTATTATTACCTGTGGTTGTTCGTAAGTTTTAAATGTCCTTATCTTTTTTGCGACTTTTACTCTTAAACCATTTTCTTCAACTTCAAGATCGGTTATTTCACTTGTATCAACAATTTTGACAAGTTTCTTTATTAGATTTAAATCCATTCTATTTACCTTTTATATTAAGATTTTACTCTTTCAACATACTCTCCAGTTCTTGTATCAATCCTTAAAACGTCTCCAATATTAATAAAAAGTGGAACGTTAATCGAAACATCGGTTTCTAATTTTGCTGGTTTATTAGCACCGGTAGCCGTATCTCCTTTGAACCCGGGTTCAGTTTCTATAACCTTCAGATTAACAAAAATCGGAATTTCAACCGAGACTATTTCATCTTTATTAAACAGAATTTCAACCTCTTCGCTTTCTTTTAAGTATCCAACTCCACTACCAAAATATTCTTCGGGAACATTTATTTGTTCAAAAGTTTCATTATCCATGCATACGAGAAAATTGCCATCCCTATAAAGGTATTGAAATTTTTTTCTTTCAACACGAACTATTTCTATTGATTCACCGGCTCGGAATGTATTATCAAGTACTTTGCCATTTCTTAAATTTTTTAAAGTACTACGTACAAATGCGCCTCCTTTACCTGGCTTTACGTGTTGAAATTCTACTATTGAATAAAGATCATTTTTAAATTTGATTATTAAACCTGTTCTAAAATCTGATGTATCTGCCATATCTCTTAAAATCTTTTTGTGAATAAAATAGTACAAAAAATAGATATATAAGGTTTGAAAGTCAAGAAAAATCCAAATTGCGATTTTACAATTTTTACCTCAAAATGATTCATTTTTCATTAATTTTTATCATAATTTGGTAAAAATCTGTCAGAAATTAAAATATTATTTTTCTGTTTTAATCAATTTATTTTATTAAAAATTCCACCCAAAAACTTCTCAATAAAATTAACTAAATTTTAGTTAAGGCATTTCAACAAAAAAAAAGTGAAATTCACGAGCAAAAGGAAAATTTGAATTTCACTTTAAATAAACGTTAAGAATTTTTAATCAACTTGAGCAAAGTACGGGAATGCCATCCTATAAGCAGCAGTAGTATTATAATCTCTCTTCAAAATATCTAACATTTCTTTTGCCTCTTCTTTTTTACCCGCATTAATATAGTTTATTGCAGCATGTAAAATATAATCTGGGTTAAGCACATCTGATTTTGTAACACGAGAAGCTTTTCTATACAAATCAGCCGCTTTGTCAAATTCATTTATTGAAGCAAAATAACCGGCTTGGCCAGCCAACGAAGTAGCTTTATATAGGTCAATACTACCATCATAATCTTTGTAATATTTGTAAGCAACATCTGGCTTGCCTAAGAAATTATAACTATTTGCAAGATAGATTTTTGCAGTTTCGCCATTTTCTGTACTACCATAGTTATCAACAATTTTTTTCAGCCCCATTATACTGGTCCCCGCTTGCCCTTCGATTGCCTCTAAATAAGCACCGGAATCGTATAATTTCATTGCTTGCGCAAGCTGAATACCGGCAGCACTATTTTGTTCCTTCTGATGAAAGACGTAAAAAATAATTAATACAATAACGGCAACGGTAATTCCCGCATAAGTTAACAAACGTGATTTATTTTCGTCAAAGTAGCTGTAGGCTTTATAATAGAAAGAAATCAGTCTGTCTTCTTTAATTTCTTTTTTCGAAAGCTTCTTTTTCTTTTGGAGCATTAAATATACCTAAGTTTTATTTTTTAATAATCTAAAAAATTAGTAAAGTGAATTTAACAATATTTTTAGAAATTCCATTATTATTAAGAATCGGAAAGTACAAAAATTTTATTAACATAAGGCTAATTGCCAGCAAAAATTTGCCCATCTACAACTGGTGTAACACAAATAAGTGGATTTTGGGGGACATTAAATTGTCTAAAAATTTCCTCGAACAATTCAAATTGACGCCCTTGTTTTTCAAGTTTATAAAATTGACTATACTTAAGAAAATTGCCTTTTTTATTTGTTGGTGCCTCAAAGCTGTAAGCTTTACTAAAATCATCTGCGGCTTTACTTTTTAAGAATTTAATTTTATTATCATCGCCACCTTCTTCTTCATAGGAAATAGCACGAAACTCAACTACTTTTCCACCGTTTATAATTAAGTAGATATTTAATATTATTTCTCGCAAAAAATTGATCCTTTTTTTCTAAAAAATTAAAAATCCATCGTGAGAAAAACAAAATCCCATCATTATTTTTTTCATAGAAACTTTTATCAATTTAATTTTGGGAAAAAGATGGTGAAGCAAACCCATACTTCACCATTAAATTACTTATGCTTTTGGTCCTATCATTTTTTCTGGACGGACAACTTCGTCAAACTTTTCGGCAGTCAGCAGATTCAACTCAATAGCAGCTTGTTTCAATGTTTTATTTTCTTTATGTGCTTTTTTTGCAACCTTAGCGGCGTTATCATATCCGATATGAGGATTAAGAGCAGTTACAAGCATAAGAGAGTCGTTAAGATGTTTTTTAATATTTGTTTCGTTAGCTTTAATACCAACAACGCAATTATCGGTAAAACTTTCACATGCGTCAGCCAATAGTTTAATAGATTGAAGAACGTTAAAAATAATTACGGGCTTAAAAACATTAAGCTCAAAATTACCACTTGCACCAGCAAAAGTTACGGTAGAATCGTTTCCGAAAACTTGAACACAAACCATTGTCATCGCTTCGGATTGAGTAGGATTAACTTTCCCCGGCATTATTGAACTGCCTGGTTCATTTTCGGGAAGCATTATTTCTCCAATTCCGCATCTTGGACCGCTTCCAAGCCAGCGAATATCATTTGCAATTTTCATTAAAGAGGCAGCAAGAGTTTTTAATACGCCGCTTGTTTCTACCATTGCATCGTGAGCAGCGAGGGATTCAAATTTATTTCGGGCAGAAACAAAAGGTTTACCGGTAAGTTCTGAAATTTTTGCAGCAGCTTTTACTGCAAACTCTGGATGGGTATTAAGCCCTGTTCCAACCGCCGTTCCTCCAAGGGCGAGTTCGTACAGTCTTGTTAAACAGCCATCAATTCTTTCTAAACCATTTGTTAACTGTTGAACGTAGCCGGAAAATTCCTGCCCTAATGTTAATGGAGTTGCATCCATTAGATGAGTTCTTCCAATTTTTATAATATCTTTAAATTCTTCTGATTTCTGTTTTAGTGCATCCCTAAGTTTGGTTACCATTGGAATTAAGCGGCGGTGAATTTCTTCAACAACAGCAATGTGCATTGCTGTTGGGAAAGTGTCGTTTGAAGATTGAGCTTTATTAACATCATCATTGGGATGAATTGGTTTTTTGCTGCCAAGAGTGCCGCCTGCAAGCTCAATGGCGCGGTTTGAAATCACTTCGTTTGCATTCATATTTGTTTGAGTACCTGAACCGGTTTGCCAAACAACAAGCGGGAAATGTTCATCTAATTTGCCTTCTATAACTTCCTCGGCTGCTTTAACAATAAGATCTGCTTTTTCGGCTGAAAGCAATCCAAGTTCCTTATTTGTTAGAGCTGCAGCTTTTTTCAAAATGCCAAGAGCCCTAATAAGTTCACGGGGAAATCTTTCCCCCCCAATTTTAAAATTCATTAAGGACCTTGCAGTTTGTGCACCGTAATATTTATTGTTAGGAACTCTTATCTCTCCCATGCTATCAGTTTCAATCCTATAGTCCATTTTTTCCTCCTTAAAATTTCATTAAAAAGTTTTTACTAAAAGTACACTTCTATTTTTCTATTCTTTTAAGTTATCTAATTTGTTTTTGTTTTGAAAAATAAAACAAATAAACATCACCAATTTAATTTTAAAACTAAAACATAAATATTTCTGAAAATAAATTAAACTTTTTAAGCTATAAATGCTATAATTTACTAAACAAAAAAAGACAATTAAAAATTCAAACGATAATATTACATGCAAAAATAGTTTTAGAAATAAAATCAAATAAATTTTGATTATCTATTCTTTCTTAATAATAATTTTTTTATATTTAAGCGCAGTTGTTATAACTTCTCCCGTATTGATGCAATAAAAAAGCTATAAATATGATTGGAGGATAATATGTTAATATTTGGTTCGTGTGAAAAAGCAAAAAGGTATCTTCAAGCCCATTCCCAAGATTCTTCTCTATACCGGAAAAGTTCAAAGCCAGGCCCTTGTATAACAATATCTCGTGAAACCGGAGCGGGGGCAGATATTGTAAGCAATGAAATAATTGACTTTTTTCAATCCTTGAATGATGACGAGGAGCATCCATGGGCTGTGTTTGATAAAAATCTAATTGAAAAGGTTATTGAATTCCATAAACTCCCTCAGAAATTCAGCCAATATTTTGTTGAAGATAAATTTCCCGAATTAAAATATACGCTGGATGAAGTATTAGGTATACATCCTCATGCGTGGGTTTTTATAAGCAAAACATCAAGTACAATTCATCAATTGGCACAAATGGGCAATGTTGTAATAATTGGACGTGCTGCTAACATAATAACCGCTCACATGAAGAATGCTTTTCACGTTAGGCTTGTTGCACCTTTGGAAAATAGGATAAGGCATATCCAAGAAATTCATCAAAAAGATAGAAAGAGTGCAATTGAGTTTATTAAAAGAGAAGACATTGCTCGAAGTAACTATCTTAAAAAGTATTTCAATAAAAATGTGGAAGATCCGCAGCTTTATCATTTAATAATCAATACCGGTTTCGTTTCTTATAAAAAGGCTGCAAAAATGATTGCTCTAGCGGTAATTGAAAATATGCCAGAACTTTTTCCTGATTTCGTGTTTACTTCGCAATATGAATTTGCTTGATTCTTTAGCGAAATATTGTAAAAAACTTTTTCAATAGTTTTAACAACTGTTAAGACCGAATTTATGTCTTTTGCTTCTCTAATTAAAAATCCATTTTTCCCCAAAAGAATGGATATTTTTTTCTAAGGCTTAATATTGTGTTTCATGTGGTGAATAATATCTAATTGAGCGATTCTTCATTCAATGCCTCTTTTTTTGTAATCATTTGACTAAACTGTCATTAGTAAAACCCGAAGGGTACGTGGCAATTTTTTTACAATGTATGAGATTGCTTCTTCCGATAAAATAGGATCACAATGGAATAAAAATCGTTCAATTTAGATAATAATTAAATCCCCCTGTCAAAATAAACTTTTTGTAGTATACTGATAAATATATAAATAATTGAATTTTGAGAACTGTAATTTTTTTGTAGTTTACTTATAAAAATTATGAGGAATATTAATGGAATTTTCTCTTATTGATAAAAGTAACTATTTAAAAGGACTTTTAATTGTTGCCAAGAAGGATAATCAACTTACTGAACCAGAAAAGAAAATTATTCGGAGTATAGCTTTTAGATTGGGTTTTGCGAAAGATTTTTACGAAGAAACATTAAAAGGACTTTTAGCCAATAAATATATTGTTGATACGCCCATTAAGTTTTCTGATAAAAAAATAGCCGAATCTTTTCTGTTAGATGGTCTTAGGCTTGCTTATTCGGATGGAATGGTGCCAGAAAAAGAAATTGATTGGCTTAAGTTAACAGCTTCAATAAATGAGATTAAAGATGAATGGTTTGAAGATAAATTAAAAAAAATAAAAGGAATGTCCAATCATTCGCTTAACACCGAGCTTTCACTTTTTTCGATAATATAATTTTAGTAAAAACGTTAAATCGTTTAAGGCATAAATGCGCTGCTAATTAGCAAACCGAATTTGCATAATTATCCCTTCTACACAAGGATAATGACCTTGTATTTATCTAAATCCAAATTTGTTGTTCTTAAGTCTTATATCTAATTTTAATTAAATAAATTTTTTGTTTTAATCAAAAACAAACTGCATAAAGGATTTTTATGAAATTAATGAAAGCGCTCGTAAAGAAAAATGCCGAGCCTGGTTTATGGCTCGAAGAGGTACCAATTCCTGAAGTCGGAAACAATGATGTTCTAATAAAAATACATAAAACCTCAATTTGTGGGACGGATATTCATATTTATAATTGGGATGAATGGGCAAAAAAAACAATTCCGGTACCGATGGTTGTTGGGCATGAGTATGTTGGCACTGTTGAAGCAATTGGTAGCAATGTTCATGATGTAGAAATAGGTGAATTAGTAAGCGGCGAGGGGCATATTGTTTGTGGAAGATGCAGAAATTGTCGGGCTGGAAGAAGACATCTATGCCCTAATACAAAAGGTGTCGGAGTTAATCGCCCAGGAAGCTTTGCAGAGTATTTAAGCATTCCAGTGTCAAACGTATGGCACTGCGATCCATCAATACCTGAAGAACTTTTTGCAATTTTCGACCCATTTGGAAACGCAACACATACTGCTCTTTCTTTTAATGTTTTAGGCGAAGACGTTTTAATAACTGGCGCTGGCCCCATTGGAATTATGGCTGCTGCTATCGTAAAACATGCCGGCGCCCGTTACGTGGTAATTACTGATACTAACCCCTACAGGCTTGAACTTGCAAAAAAAATGGGCGTAACAAGAGCAATAAATATAAAAGAAGAAAATTTGAAGGATGTTATGAACGAGCTTGGAATGAAGGAAGGATTTGATGTTGGACTTGAAATGTCTGGAAATGTTGAAGCATTAAAAAGTATGCTTTCTGTAATGTGTCACGGTGGCAAAATTGCCCTACTTGGTATACTTCCCGAAAATGCTGCAATTAATTGGGAAGAGGTTATTTTCAACGGTATTACTCTAAAAGGAATTTATGGAAGAGAAATGTTTGAAACTTGGTATAAGATGACTGTAATGATTCAAACGGGACTTGACATCACCCCGATTATTACAAATCGTTTCCCTTATACTTCTTATAAAGAAGCTTTTGAATTGATGCGAACTGGTAACTCAGGTAAAATAATACTTGATTGGCAATAAAATTTTGTTGAGTTTGTTCTTTCTTTAGGCAGCTTTTTTATTGCTGCTCAATAATATTAAAATAATTTAGGACAAAATTCTAAATTAAAAAATAAAATCAAAAATTTTTACGAAAGGATTTGAATATGAATTCAGACATTAAAAATTATTTCTCTCAGCAAATAAGTCAAATTGAAGCCGAAGGACTATTTAAAAGAGAAAGAATAATTACAAGTCCGCAAAGTGCAAAAATTGAGGTTAAGGGTGGGCAACAAGTTCTTAACATGTGTGCTAATAATTATCTCGGTTTAGCAAATCATCCTGAAATTATAAAAGCAGCAAAAGAAAGTTATGATAAGTGGGGGTACGGGTTATCTTCTGTGCGCTTCATCTGCGGTACGCAAGAAATACATAAAGAACTTGAAGAAAAAATTTCTAAATTTCTTGGCACAGAAGATACAATCTTATATTCTTCATGTTTTGATGCAAATGGTGGTCTTTTTGAAGCAGTTCTTTCCGAAGATGATGCAGTAATTTCTGATGAGTTGAATCATGCAAGCATAATTGATGGTATTCGTTTATGTAAAGCACAGCGCTTTCGTTATAAAAACAGTGACATGAATGACCTAGAAGAAAAATTAATTGCAGCTAAATCTGCCAAAATAAAATTAATTGCAACCGACGGTGTTTTTTCAATGGACGGCTTTGTTGCAAAGCTAAAAGACATTTGCAATCTTGCCGACAAATATAATGCTATGGTAATGATAGACGATTCTCATGCTGTTGGCTTTATGGGTAAGCATGGAAGGGGCACTCACGAATATAACGACGTAATAGGAAGAATTGATATAATAACCGGAACTCTTGGCAAAGCACTTGGTGGCGCTAGCGGAGGTTATACAAGTGGAAGAAAAGAAATAATTGATTTACTACGTCAGCGTTCACGCCCTTATTTATTTTCCAATACCGTTGCACCAAGTATTATATCTGCTTCTATAAAAGTTTTGGAGTTATTAGAATCTTCAACTTATTTGCGAGATAAACTTGAAGAAAACACTAAATATTTTCGTGATGAAATTACAAAAGCTGGCTTAAATATAAAATCCGGTATTCACCCAATTGTCCCTATTATGATTGGTGATGCTTCCCTTTCCCAAAAAATGGCTGCAAGGCTTTTGGAAAAAGGGGTCTATGTTATTGGATTCTTTTATCCGGTAGTCCCAAAAGGAACTGCGAGAATCCGAGTGCAAATTTCTGCTGCACATTCAAAAGAAGATCTTGATTTTGCTATCAGCCGATTTAAGGAAGTGAAAGAGGAATTCGAAAAAAATAATATTTTTAAATAAAACTTAGTTTGCATTTTAGCTGGCTGATTTTCAGCCAGCTAAATAGATAAAATTTTTATTGCCGCTTATACATTTTTAATTGATATTTATTTATCTTATTATAAAGGGTAACCCTATCAATTTCTAATATCTGCGCACTACGTGAAATATTCCATTTGTTATCGTTTAGAACTTTTAAAATATATTTTTTTTCAACTGCCGAAAGACTTTGAGAGTTTTCATCAATATCAACAAAAGAAGATTTTGTATGAAATGGGAAATCTTCAACTTTAATTTCATCGGATTTACTAATTACAACTGCCCTTTCTATAGCATTTTCAAGCTCACGAACATTACCGGGCCAATCATAACTTAGCAAAAAGTCATAAGCACTTTTTGATAATCTTTTTACCGGTTTATTCATTATTGTAGAAAATTTGTTAATAAAAAAATTAGCAATTAAACCTATATCTTCTTTTCTGTCTTTTAATGTAGGAACATCAATATTAAAAACATTTATTTTATAAAATAAATCATTGAGAAATTTTCCTTCCTTGCAAAGTGATTCTAAGGGACTTTTATTTGCAACAATTAAACGAAAGTCGACATCGATAAATTCTTTTCCTCCAAGGGGAGTAAATTTTTTATTTTCAAGAACATTAAGAATTTCTGCTTGCACTTTGAGTGGTATTGTTCCGATTTCATCAAGATACAAAGTACCTCCGTTGACAAGTTCTAATTTACCCTTGCGTTTTATTTGAGAGCCGGAAATTGTTCCAGGTTCCATTCCCAGAAGTTCTGTTTCAAGTATTATGTCTGGCAGAGCTCCACATTTTATAGAAATAAAAGGAAAATATCTTCTATTACTGTTATTATGAATTGCTTTTGCAATTAATTCTTTTCCCGTTCCACTTTCGCCAGTTAGCATAACAACAGTATTACTTTGGGCAATATCGCTAATTTGAAATAGTATTTTTTTAATTTGAGGTGTTTCTCCGATAATATTACCAGGATTAAATATTTCGTCTATATTTTCCTTCAACATTTTATTTTCAAGCTTCAAAGCTTTTTGTTCAAGTGCTTTTTGCACAAGATTAGTTAATTCATCTGGATCAACAGGTTTTGTTACGTAATCGTAGGCTCCATCTTTAAGTGCAGCAATAGCAGAAGAAACCGAAGCAAACGCAGTTGCAATTATAACAACCGTTTCTTTATCAAATTCTTTTATTTTTTTAAGCAGCTCCAAACCGTTCATTCCGGGCATTTTTAGGTCTACAATTACAAGATCATATTTATTATTAGTAAAAATTTTTAGAGCAGTTTCACCGTCTTCAGCAGTATTAACATAGTAGCCTTCATCCGAGAACCAGTGGTATAAAGATTCCCTAACAATTTTTTCATCATCGACTATTAAGATTTTTTCTTTTTGATTCATTTTTATCTCAACTTATTTTGGTATTTAGTGGAAGAGTCATTTTAAAAGTTGTACCTTCGGGCGAAGTATTTTCAACTTCAACAAATCCATTATGGCTTTTAATAATTCCATAAACGATAGAAAGACCAAGCCCCGTTCCTTTAGATGATTCTTTTGTTGTAAAGAAAGGTTCAAAGATATGGGGAAGTGCTTCGTTCGTTATCCCTATTCCTTCATCTTTTATTCTGCATATAAACTTTTCTTTTTCAGTATTTGTTTTTATTAATATATTTCCCCCGTTAGGCATTGCTTCAATAGCATTTATTAGCATTGCCATAATTGCTTGCTGAATTTTTTGCGGGTTGCAAGAAATAATTACTTCGTTCGATTCAAATTCTTTTTGTAAACTTATTTTATGAATTTCAAGATGGTGACTGATTAACAGAATACATCTTTCAAAAATCGGTATGATGTTTATATTTTGGTATTCATCATCCCCTTTTTGCGAAAACAAAAGCATATCTTTTACTATCTTACCACATCTTGATGATTCTTCCGAAATCAAGTCCAAATATTGAATTAAATTTTCGAATTCATTGCTTGTCTGATTCTGCTTTAATTTTTTTTGAATGAATTTACTGTATGTTAAAATTCCTTCGAGTGGGTTGTTTAGCTCGTGGGCCACAGTTGCAGATAATTTCCCGAGCGAGGCTAATTTTTCAATTTGTATTACTTGCTCATAAATTTTCTTTAATTCTTCGGATTTTTCTTCGACCTTTTTACTTAAATTTTCTGACCAGTCTTCAATTTCTTTATATGCGGCTTCAAGTCTTCCTGCCATTTCGTTGAAGCGTGTCGCTACTAATCCAAGCTCATCCTTTGAGTTAAAAGGTATTTTATAATTTAGATTACCTTTACCAACTTCGTCAATTCCTTTCAAAAGTTTTTTTGTCGGTTTATTAAATAGAATGGTTATAAATAGACCAGTAAAAAAGGCAATAACGATGGTAATTAAAATAGCATCGTTAATTGTTGCCTTTGTGTTTTCTGAAATAATTTGATCAAGCCCTTTTAAAGAAACCATAATATCAAGTACACCAAGAATTTCCTGATCGGAAGAATGAGCGTGGCATTCTGCGTTGGAACAATCTGGCTCGTTATAAATAGGATTAATAACGCCAAGAACTTTATTGTTACTATTATCCTTAAATATTCTCATTTTATTTTGATTTGGAATTCGAGTCAAAGGTGTTGATTGGCTATGGCAAACGATGCAAGCCTCCGTGGTAAAATCAACTTGTTTATTAATTTCTGTACTATCGGTCGAAAATACTATAACCCCATGTTTGTTATATATTCTTATTCCTTCAACTCCTTTTTCAGTTCCTATAGTTTGAATAATCTGATGTACATCTTCTCTTCTATTGAGAAGCATGCTGTAGCGGATTGATTTTTTTATAATGTCGCTAATATTGTAAGCATTTTGATAATTAGAATAAGTAAGAGAATTCTTCAGATTCTTTACCAATAAAAAGGTATGAAAACTTAAAATTAAAATTAAGATAAAAGATATAGAAGCTATTAATTTTACACCTAATCTATGGTGAATTTTAATTCTATTCAAAATTTCGTTCCTTAAGGTAATTTTTCTTAAACAACATCATGATTTATTTTTATCAACATCATAAAATCAAAACGACTATTTAAATTTTAATTATTGACAAAAAGTGATTTGAAAAGTTCATTGCTTTTTTATAAACAGCTTAAAAAATGAAAATAAACTTTATGCCCAATTTACACATCCCGGATATTGTTATTATTTACAAATTATTAGCAAACTATGAGCCAAAAAAAGATAAAATTTAAGTTTTAAATTTTGGAAAATAATTTAAATTTTTAACAACTTCTATAAAAGACAGTTTACATAAAAATAGGAAGAATCTATGCAATTTATCTTGGCCAAAATTAAAAAGAAGTTATTTACTATGCGTTTATTATTTCAAAACATGAGAATCATCTAATGAATGTGTCTATTTATTAAATATAGATTTCTTCTAAAAAACAAAAATTAATATTTATTCAACTAAACATGCTAATTCTAATTTAGGAATATCATTTTTCATCTGATAATTATTATTTGAAAGTCTATAATTTTTTTTAATGATACTAATTACTTTTTGTTTTTCAATTTTTTTAGTATCACAAAAGTTCAACATTAAATACAATGATTGCTAACTATTAAGAATGAATAACGAATTGACATTTATAAATATTAGTTTAAGAAATTGTTATGTATAAAATGTTAGCAATTATAAATATGCATTCTCAGTTACAATAAAACAAAATTAATTTGTTTTCCATTTATGAGAAGTTTGAAATAAATATTTTTTTTCTATTTATACAAAATTTATTTAATGAATGAAATTTCAATTTTATTTTCGAGAGATTAAAAATTTAACATTGGCATAATTTTATAAAGAGATTAAATGATTATTAAAACTAATTCAATAACAAAATTAGATTATGAGACTAACCACTACTGTTCGGGGATAAATTATGAAAAAACAAAATCGCAGAGACTTTTTAAAATCAGCTTCCCTTTTAACTGTTGGAGTAGCAGGCTTATCTACAAAAACTGCCAAAGCGGGGCCAAAAAACGTTTTATCGGAAGATCGGATGGGAGTACTTGTTGATACTACAGTTTGCATCGGCTGCCGCAATTGTGAATGGGCTTGCAAAATTGCACATGGTTTGCCAACTGAACCACAAGATACTTACCAAGATAGATCTGTATTTAAAGAAATGAGAAGACCAACAGTTAAAGCTTTAACTGTTGTAAATGAATATCCTAATCCGCTGAATTCAGAAATTCCTACCGATGTCAAAATTCAGTGCATGCATTGCGATCATCCTGCATGCGTTTCGGCTTGTATAGTTGGTGCAATGTCGAAGCAGGAAAATGGTTCAGTAATTTGGGATACAAATAAGTGTATTGGATGTAGATATTGCATGGTTGCATGTCCATTCCAAATTCCTGCTTTTGAATATAACAAAGCCATAAATCCTAAAATAATGAAGTGCGATTTTTGTTTCGAAAGGACGAAAGAAGGAAAACTTCCAGCTTGCGTAGAAATCTGTCCTGTTGAAGCTATAACCTACGGTCCAAGATCCGAATTAATTAAAGTTGCTAGAGAAAAAATTAAAAGATTTCCGGACAAATATATTGATCATATCTATGGTGAATATGAAGCTGGTGGAACTTCTTGGTTGTACCTTGCAAACCAGGATTTTTCAAAATTAAAATTTCCAAAGCCTGGCGACAAGCCTATGCCGGGTACCTCTGAATCAATTCAACATGGAATTTTTGCTTACTTTGTGCCGCCAGTATCTTTATACGCTTTGTTAGGAGGAATAATGTGGATAACAAAAAACAGAAAAGAATCGGAATAGAGGAAAAATTATGGAACTGATAACAAAACCTGCCCCAATCAAGAAAAAATTTTTTACTCCTGGAGTAATTATTCTTTTGCTACTTGCCCTTAATGGAATAGCGTTTTTGCTGGTAAGATTTTTTTTCGGAATAGGTTCGGTTACACATTTAAATAACCAATATCCTTGGGGGATATGGATTGGAGTTGATGTTGCAGCCGGAGTGGCCCTTGCCGCAGGTGGGTTTACTACTGCTGCACTTGGTCATGTAATGCATAAAGAACATTATCATGATATTGTTCGCCCAGCTTTGCTTACTGCGATGCTCGGATACACATTTGTTGCAATAGGCGTATCTATCGACATAGGAAGGTGGTACTATATTTGGCATCCATTAATTTATTGGAATGGAAATTCTGCTTTGTTCGAAGTTGGTATTTGTGTTATGATGTATTTAACTACTTTATATATAGAATTTCTTCCAGTAGTAACAGAAAGATTTATAGGAAGAGTAAATTTAAAGGGAATTTTTTCTTTCCTAAATAAACCCATTGATAAATTTTTAAGAGTTTTGGATAATACTCTTTCTAAGGTTATGTTCTTATTTATAATTTTGGGTGTTGTGCTATCAACTCTTCATCAATCCTCGCTTGGCACTTTAATGATTATTGCTGGTCCAAAGATGCATCCATTGTGGCAGACGCCAATTTTGCCATTGTTGTTCCTGCTTTCAGCAATTTCTGTTGGTTTTCCTATGGTAATTTTCGAGGCTTTAATTGCAAGCCGTTCATTTGGATTAAAGCCTGAGATAAGCATTCTTTCTGATCTTGGTAGGATGGTGGCTCCTATTTTAGGTGTTTATCTTGCTTTCAAAATTGGCGATATGGTTATAAGAGGAACTTTTGTTTATCTGACAGAGTTTAATGTTTACAGTGTAATGTTTGTTATTGAAATATTATTCGGAGTGATTGTTCCACTAAGAATGTTTCTTTCGAGAGCTGTTCTTAAATCGCCTTTGTTATTATTTATTGCTTCTTCACTTGTAATTTTTGGGGTTCTACTAAATAGGATTAATAATTTCATTGTTGCTTACCGACCGCCATATTCCTACGGTCCATATTTCCCTTCAATTGGCGAAATTTCTGTAACGGTAGGATTTATTGCGATGTTAGTTCTTTTGTACAGAATCATTGTAATGAATTTTCCCGTAATTAGCCAGCCAGATAAAAATTATTTTCCGAAAACTAAATTTGCTATTAGGGGGAGTGAAAAATGAAAAACTTTATTTTATCTCTTTTATTATTTGTAGTCTCTATTTCTTACGGGCAGAGTAATGTACCAAAGAATCATAACCTCATGAATTTAACATGTAAAACATGCCATTCATGCGATGTTCCGACAAGAAAGGATCCATGTTTAAACCCATGTCCGCGCTCAGAAATGATAACAGTAAATCAGACTCCCTCTCAGGCACCAGAGATTGAAGTATTAAGTGAATTATCAAAAAAATATATGCCTGTCGTTTTCTCTCATAGGATTCATGCTGAGATGTCAGAGATGTCTGGCGGATGCGTCATTTGTCATCATTATAACACAATCGGTCCAATTCAGCCATGTAAAAATTGCCACGAAGAAAAGCGGAAACGAGATGACCTAAGTAAACCGGATCTTGAAGCTGCTTATCATCGCCAATGTATTAATTGCCATAGAGAATGGAGTCATTCGGATAATTGTACCTCTTGCCACGCACTTAAAAAATCTACTTCCGCTAATATTACAAGCAATGATATTAAGAAAATTACTGGTAAAACTCATCCTAAACTTGAAGCCCCGGTTAAACTGGTTTTTGAGACCAATTATTCAAAAGGCAAAATTGTTACATTTTATCATGAAGAGCATGTTAAAACTTTTGGAATACCTTGCGCTAGTTGCCATCAACAGGATAATTGTAGTAATTGCCATGACAAGAATAAAGCAACCATGGTTCAAAACATCGGTAAGATGCCAATTAAACTTGTTAAATCCCAAGCTGAACACCACAAGCCATGTTTTTCTTGTCACCAAAATGATAGTTGCAATCTTTGCCATAAAGAAAAAGAGTCCGGGCCATTTAATCATTTAGAAATTACCGGTTGGGCACTTAATAAATTTCATGAAAAACTTTCTTGTGAAAAATGCCACGGAACTTCTAAAAAGTTTGTAAAGTTAAACACTGATTGTACTTCTTGCCATACAAACTTTGTTCAAGGTAAGTTTAACCATAGTCTAACCGGATTAAAATTAGATGAAAATCATTCCGACCTTGATTGCAAGGAATGCCATCATGATAAAACTTTTGCTAATCCAGTTTGCACTAACTGCCATGATGACAAAAGCTTTCCAAAAGATAAGCCTGGCAAATTAGTGTCAATTTCGGATACAAATGGAAAACATGTAAAAAAATAAAGGAATATGAGTTAAGATTTTATTATTATTTGGAGCTAGAAAAAAGCAATGTTATTAATGCTTTAGAGATTTTGATATTATGTTTAAAAAAATTGGTTTTAAGCTAATTGTTGCCGTAGGAATAACTGCAATTGTAACCATCGGTATCTTTTCTTATTTTAACATTCGCACCCACAGCAGCAGCTTACTTGCAGAAGTTGAAAGAAGTGCAAATCAATTAAGCGAAACAATTAAACATAGCACTCGCTATGACATGCTTCTTAATCAGCGGGAAAGTATAAATAGAATAATTAATACAATTGGTGAACAGCCGGGCATTCGTGAAGTACGTGTTCTTAACAAAGTAGGAGAAATTATCTATTCGTCTCATCAAGGTGATGTTGGTAAAGTAATTGATAAAAAAGAAGAAAGCTGTTATTCATGCCACGCTGCAAATAAACCTCTAACTAGGCTTCCAATAAAAGACAGAACAAGAATTTTCAGACCTGTTGGCGATTCTTCAAGAGTAATGGGAATTATAAGCCCTATCTATAATGAAAAATCGTGCTGGTCAGCAGACTGCCATGCACACTCAAGCTCTCAAACAATTCTTGGAGTTCTGGATATTACAATTTCACTTGCCGAAGTGGACAAACAAATCCGTAAAAGTGAAATGGAAATCGTCGTCTTTTCTATTTCTGCTGTTATAGCTTTAAGCTTTATTATAGGTTTCTTTGTTAGAAGATGGGTTGATAAACCAGTGAAAGAACTATTGAATGCCACTAATCAAGTTGGCACCGGAAATTTAAATTATATTATTAAAGACAGGGGAGACGACGAGCTTGGAATGCTTGCAAGATCATTTAACAATATGACAAAAAAATTATCTGAAGCAAGGTTGCAACTTTTTCAATCAGATAAAATGGCTTCCTTAGGCAGACTTGCTGCGGGTGTGGCTCATGAAATAAATAACCCTTTAACCGGCGTTCTTACATACAGCAGTTTTTTATTAAAAAGGACCCAAGACAATCCAGAACTGCAAGAAGACTTAAAGGTAATTGTAAGAGAGACAAAACGAAGCCGAGAAATTGTTAAAAGCCTTTTAGATTTTGCAAGGCAATCAGTTCCAAAGAAAAACGAAGCTAATGTAAATGAAATTATTGAACATTCCATTTCAGTAGTAGAAAACCAACTTACGATAAATCATGTTAAGCTTATAAAAAATTTTGATAATAATTTGCCAAATATAACCGTTGATGCTAACCAGTTACAGCAAGTTTTTATTAACTTAATAGTTAATGCTCTTGATGCTTTGAATAAAGAAGGCGGAATAATTACAATTGCTACATCTCAAATCCGACTTTCACCGTATGGTATTACACATATTAAGAAAGCTGTTTGTCCAAAACGGCATGACTTGATGGACAACGAAACTAAAATTGAAGGTATGCCTTCTATAAAATTAAAAATTAAAAATGACGAAAAAGAAGGATTTATCAATCTTGATCCAGTTTATGGAAAAGACAATCATATTTACGAATTTACACCAGACTTGAAAAAAGAAATTTTCGTTAGCTGCCCCCAATGCAATGTATCTCTTATTGAACCTGATAATAAATGCCCTAAATGCGGCTCGCCAATTTTTACTTTTGAAGTGCTTGGACAAGGATTTTTTGAAGGCTGTATTAATAAATCATGTAATTGGCAAAGATGGGATGTAGTAGATTCCGGCGGTTTAAAAGATTATATTGAAATAAAAATTTCGGATAATGGCTGCGGAATTTCAAAGGAAGATTTGCCAAAGATTTTCGAACCATTTTTTACGACAAAAGGTCAAAAAGGAACTGGCCTTGGATTAGCTGTAATCTGGGGCATTATTGATAATCATAATGGAACTATTACTGTTGAAAGCGAATTGAATAAAGGAACAACTTTTACTATTCATTTACCCTTGCAACAAAACCGGCAATAATAAATAATATCAAAATGAATAAAGAATTTGATATATTGGTAATAGACGACGAACAGGTTATTATTGACGCTGTATTAAAAATATGTTCGGCTGAAGGTTATAAAGTAGATTCTTCTTTGGACGCAAAAGATGCCTTAAAAAAAATCGAATCAAATCATTACAAAATATTTTTGTGCGATATAATGATGCCGGATATTGACGGTTTTGAATTTCTCGAAGAAATAATTAAAAGAAAATTAAACTCCTATTTAATTATGACAACTGGCTTTTCAACTGTTGAAAATGCGGTTAAATCCCTTTACAATGGTGCAATTGATTTTATTCCAAAGCCTTTTACAGTTGATGAGCTGGTTAGTTCTATTTATAGAGGCTTAAAATATTATGAAATCCAAAATGCAATTAAATTATCTAAAAATAAATTAAATGATGAATCAATTTTTTATGTTCCTTGTCCGGCTAAATATTATCGTTTAGGTTATTCAAGTTGGGCATGCCAGGAACAAACCGGTTCAATATTAATAGGAATAATGGATTTGTTTTTAAAAACAATTGATTCCATTTTTGAAATAGACCTTTTAAAAATTGATGACGAAGTGCTTCAGGGAAATTCTTGTTTGCAAATAAAATCTGAAAAAGGTGAAATGGTTCATCAAGTGTTAGCCCCTGTTAGCGGAAGAATATTAGAACGAAACGAAGCGGTAATCAACGAAATAAGCATAGTTGAAAAAGATCCTTACTTTAAAGGATGGATTTACAGGGTTATTCCAAGCGATAGTGAATATGAGCTTAGACAATTAATACCATGTAGTTCTGACCGAATATAATGAGTGAAATAGTTAAATATTACCGTACAAAATCAGATTGATAATTCCAAAGGAGAAAACAAAATGCCACTATTAATTTTAGCAGTAATATTGTTCATAATTGCAGATATTGCAATTAGATTTTTTTCAAAAAGAATTCAAGAACAAAAACTTAAGAAAGATCGCGAAGCTGCTCTTGCAGTAAGTCTTAACCTGGATTTTTCGAGAGAAGCAAAAACTTTAAAACGCGTTGAAATTGAAAATCCAAAAGCAAGAATTTTATGTGTAGATGACGAGCCTGTTATTCTCGACAGCTTCAGAAAAATTCTTGTTCTCGATGGCTATTCGGTTGACACCGTGGAAAAAGGTAAAGAAGCTATCGGGCTTATTCAATCTCATCATTACGATTTTGTTTTTACCGATTTGAAGATGCCAGAAATGGACGGGGTTGAAGTAACAAAAGCAGTTAAACATTTAAGACCAGATATTGATGTTGTTATTATCACCGGATATGCAACAGTTGAAACCGCTGTTGAATGTATGAAATTTGGAGCTATGGATTACGTGCAGAAACCTTTCACTGAAGACGAACTTCTTGATTTTGTGAAGAAAACTTTAATTAAAAGACAGGACAGAATTCAAAAGCAATTAAAACCGAAGGTTCATATCACTCACCTTTCACAGTCTAAACATTTTATGGCTTACGAATTTGCAATACCAGGGGGAGTTTTTATTTCTCCAGGACATTGCTGGGCAAGCCTTGAGCAAGATGGTGCTGTAAAAATTGGAATAGACGACTTCGCTAAGAAGTTAATAGGTAAAATAGATGCAATCGAGTTACCTAATCTTGGAATGGAAATAAAATCTGGACAACCTTTGTTTACTATAAAACAAGGGCAAAGATCCATTACTTTTAACGCACCAGTGAGTGGAAAAATTATTAGAGTTAACACTATACTTACAACTAACTTAGAAGCTTTAGATATTTCACCTTATAATTCAAACTGGATTTGCGTCATCGATTCGAGCAACTTTGATGAGGAAATAAAGTCTCTTTCAATTGGCAACTCGGCTGTTACATTTTATCAGAATGAATTAGATAAATTTATTGAACTAAGGAAAAGCGCTGGGAAGCCTGAAGACGAACAATTATATATTGGCGAGTTTGAAAAATTTAGCGATGTTGATTGGGAAAAGATGTCTACTGTTTTCTTCAAAAAATAATTTATATGTGTTTTATTTAATGAGCCATTCTATAAAAAGGATGGCTTTTTTGTTTAAGTTATGATTACTATGAATTTAACATAATAAAGTTCTTCGATAAGAATTATGAAAAATGAATTATTCAATCGAATAGAAATTTATAAAGGCGATATTACCTTGCTTAATGTCGATGCAATAGTCAATGCGGCTAATTCATCTTTACTCGGCGGAGGCGGTGTAGATGGAGCGATTCACAGCGCCGCAGGAAAAGAATTACTTGAATATTGCCGTACATTGAATGGCTGTAAAACTGGTGAAGCAAAAATTTCACCCGGATTTAATTTAAAGGCTAAATTCGTTATTCATACTGTGGGACCTATTTGGCGTGGAGGAAACAATAATGAAGACTATCTTCTTTCAAATTGTTATCGCAATTCTCTTAAACTTGCATCGGAAAATAATATTAAGAAGATTGCATTCCCCGCAATTAGTACAGGCGTATACGGGTTTCCTCATGACCGAGCTTCTAAAATTGCAATAAATGAAGTTAAGAAAGAGTTAGAAAAAAATCATTCGATTGAAAAGGTTATCTTTGCCTGTTTTGATGATTTAACATATAAGATTTATGAAAATAATATTAGAGCATTTCTTATTTCATAAATAAGATTGCTACCCCAGCTACCGCTAATATTGCGCCGCCAATCGCTCGCCAATTTATATTTTCTTTAAACACATACTTTGCGATAGGAAGCATCAATATAGGCATTAAAGACATTAATGTAGAGGCAATGCCAACTTTGGCTTTGGCTATTGCAAGCAAACTAAATGTAATACCAAGGTAAGGACCTAAGATTGTACCGGCTATATTAGCTCCCAGTGCTCTTGGATCGTTCATATATATTTTTATAGGATTTTTATATCTTCTTGCTAACAAAACAAGAGGGAAAAGAATTATCACTGCTGAAACAAGCCTTATAAAGGTAGCTAAAAATCCATTTATAGTCCCTTCATTAAATGCACACTTTGCCAAGACTAACCCACCAGCCTGTCCCAAAGCACCCATAAGACCATAAAATATTCCGATCCTGCTTATTTTATATTTTGAAGATGGAGTTTCACGACGCTCCAACACTACAAGTGCTACACCAGAAATTGTAACAATCATTCCGACAAATCCCCAACTTGTTAGCGTTTCATGTAAAAAAAAATATGCAAGCACAGCACTCATAACGGGTGAAAGTGCCATTAACAGCATGCTAATTCTTGCACCAATATGCTGATAAGATTTAAACAAAAATGAATCACCAAACACTAAACCGACTGCACCACTAAAAAAAAGAAAAATTAATTGTGAAGATGAAACATCATAACTAATATCAAGCAAAGATATTGTAACAAATAAAAGAACAATAGCAAAAATTATTCTATCAGTATTAACTTGAATTGCATTGACTCTGTCGATTGCATGGTTAAAAGCGAAAGCAGAAATTGACCAGCATACAGATGTAAGCAGAGCAAATAATTCGCCGATCAATATCATTAAACTCTTTCTTTTATTTTATATTCAAAAATACTAATGCGTCAACAAATACACAATTAATTATCTAAAATGAATAATTTCTACTTAATTTTGCCGCCGTTTTGTGAATACAGTAAGAAGTTTAAAATAGTATAGAAAGAATTTTTAATATCCATTTTGCGAAGTCATAATTTTAATTTAATAATAATGTCCTTCTTAACATTATATAAAACCAAAATTTTTGTAATTTTATATTTGGTTTAAAAAATTTTATATATTTTTTTATATGGGATAAATGGTTTATGAAAACGACCGCAATTATTCTCTTGATATTTTCATTCAATATTTTTGCTCAATCAAAAGATTCCTCTTTTAACAGTTCCCAATCAATGAATGATACCGCAGGAACCTTCGTTCAAACAAAACAAATGACTATTTCCAAACTAAATGCTAAGTTCGACTCATTAGAAAGTGCTGTTAACGAAACTCGCAATCTGAAATCAGATTTAATTTTATTGCGAGCACAAATTGACTCGATTAAAACAGCCGATAAAATAAAGCAGGTGCACAGGCAGCAGTATATTGAACAGCGCTACCAGTTTGGGAAAAAAATCTTAAATAATATGATTGATGGAACAACATACCTGCAAAAATTAAATAAATTAGTAATTATTCAACCGCAAAACGATACCAGCGGCAACGGAATTTTAGAGAAATTACACTTGCAAAACTTTTGGGATAAATTTAATAATTACTCACCAATTATCGGTTTAGTTGTTACAGGTGCTTCCGCACTTTTTATCCATAATGCCGGTACAAATTCTATTATTGGATTAGGTGGTGTAATTGTGCCAGGCTTATTAAAGCTTGCTTTCGGTCATGGTAATATTAGTGACTTTGAAAGCGGACTACAATATATCGGTCCTACTAAAAATCTTTATGAAGAATTTAACAGGCAGTCATTTCTAATAAAAGAACTTGTTGTACAAGATACCACGCTTAGAGATTCTTTACTTGCATTTAAAACTGTTTATGACAATTGCCCGAATGTTGATTCGTTAAAGAACAAAAATTATTTAATTCTTCAGGATAAAATTTCAGAATACGAAAATATTGACCGGCAAGTTCCATTGACATTAAATCAAATAAGAGAATACTTTGATAAATATAAAAATAGCCCAGGGTTTTCTGATATATATAGCGATTTTGAAAATCACTCCAATGAATTTATTAATGAATATACAAATAAATTTAGCGGTGAATTTTCTAAGCTAAAAGAAAGAAATAGAGAAATGCTGTTTAACAATTCGATGTTTTACTAAACATTAATATTGTTTTTAATTGAGATAATTATGGCAAAAGATTATGACCCAAGAATGCATTCGGCAGAGCATATTTTAAATCAAACTATGGTAAGAATGTTTAATTGTGACCGATCATTTAGCAACCATATTGAAAAGAAAAAATCTAAATGCGATTATCACTTCAACAGAAACCTTACTGAAAATGAAATTTTTACGATTGAAAAAAAAGTTAATGAAATAATTAAAGCCAACTTTAACATAAGTGAAGATTTTATTCCAAGAGCCGAAGCCGAAAGACAATTTAATCTTAAAAGATTACCCGAAGGTGTGGGGGATACAATTCGTATAATCAGGATAGGAGATTATGATGCCTGCCCATGTATTGGCGTGCATGTAAAATCCAGCGGCGAAATAGGTTCGTTTAACATAATCTCCTCTGATTATAATGAAGGTGTTTTGAGAATTCGTTTTAAATTAAACGAATAGTTTTTAATTTATATCATTTTTATGCAAAATGGGAAATGAAAGCATTATATTCGTTCCTTTATTTTTTCCACTTTGGATTTCGAACTTTCCGCCCATCATTTGAGTTAGCTTATAAGCAATAGTAAGACCAAGGCCGGCACCTTCATAATTTCGCTCGTAGCCTTCTTCTTCCTGCGCAAATGGTTCAAGCATTCGATTAATTTCCTTTTCGGCTATTCCTTTGCCGGTATCTGAAATAATTATTTTTACAATTTCATCTTCAATTTCTGAACGAAGAATTATTCTACCGCTAAAAGTATATTTAATAGCATTATCAACTAATAAATCAATTATCCTTTCAAATTTAATCCAATCAGTTTTTATGTTAAGGATATTATCGCAAGCTTCAAGTCGAAAATCAAGATTTTTTGCGGAAGCTTCTTCAAGCCTTTTATTATATACTGATCGCAAAACTTGATTGCAATTTAATTCCACGAAATCGAACTCAACTTCACCGGAGTCTATTTGGAAAACTTCAACGATGTTAGTAAATAAATTTAAGATTCTTTTTAAAACGTCTTTAAGTGAACCGGCAATATCCAAAATAGTATCAAAATCGTTACTTTCAACGCATTCGTCTATAATATCTGAATATCCAATTATAGCATTAAACGGAGTACGAATTTCGTGCGACATATTTTCGAGAAAAGCGGTTTTTAATTTATTCAAACGGTTTTCTTTTTCGTAAGCTTTCTCTAACTCTTTCTGATAAAGCATTTCATCCGTAACATCTTGCATACTTATAATGTAAAGAGTTTCGTCTTCAATTTTGTCTGATATAAAAGTTATCTTAACGTTAAACTGCCTTGCTTTATAATAATTATATTTGAATTCAAGGTTGGGCGAATTTCCGTTTTCAAGATTTTGAATACTATCCATTATTTGTTTGAGAAGTGTTTTTTCTATTAAATCTTTAATATTTTTTTTGAAAGATTTATACTTATCAATGTTAAAGGCTTTGCAAAAGTTATCATTAGCATTTTCAAAATAGAAGACATTACTTTTTCTTTTTATTATCAGAAGAAGATCCGAAATATTATTGATTATAGATTTCTGACGGTTTTCAGATTTTTTAATTATCTGATTTTTAAGAACGTAATTTGAGATATCGTTAGCCGTTAAAATAAACTTTACGCTTTCGCCTTCATTATGAATAGGATTTAGTTTTAATTCAAAATAAAAAAGATTGCTGGCATCTTTTACTGAACTGGAACTTAAAGAAGTTACAATTGTCTTGGTCCAAATTTTTGATTCTTTAATTGAATCCTCAAGCTGTGCAATTTCACCCTCCCCAAGATAAAATGACAAAACTTCTGGCAGACGATTATGATAAATATTTTCTAGTTGAGCATTCAGAATTTTTTCAAAAGAAGTTGTTACATAGGTTATATGCCCGTTTTCGTCTGTTATAATAACTGGAACCTTTCCGTATTCCAGCGCATTGTGTAGATTATTTATCCTTTCTTCAATTTTTTCTTTTTCATAAAGAGACTTAAAAATTAGTACAAAATATTCTCTTTCATTTACCGAAACCCGTTCAATTACAACATTGTAATCACTTATCGGTAGGTTATGTTCAGGTGAGAATGAAATATCAAACTGAAAATTATTATAGTTACTTCCTGTAAGGGCGAACAACAGATAGCCTAAATTTGGTTCGGATTCAAGGTCAAAAAATTTTTGACCATTATAAATATTAAAGGTCGTTTTAAAAGATTCATTTGCAAAAATTATATTACATGCAATATCCACAATAATAAGCGGATTACTTTCCTGGATTTCATAGAATGATTCGAATTCCGAAAGTGAAAGATAATTTTTTTTATCGACTGTGTTATCCGAATTATTAGGCATTCAAAACTTTAATTTTATTAATGGCAATAGGTTCATTATTATTAAAACTAATATTTCTATTATCGTTCAGCTTAAGGCTGGTTAATTTATCTACGAAATTAAAAAGATAATTGTTTAGAAAATCGAATTCGTTTTTAATACCAGGCAATATATCTGCAATTAAATCGTCGATTAAATATTTTTCGTCTCCGCTTATTTCACGGTAAATATTGGCATCAAAAATACGTTGAAGAAAAACATTAAGTCCGGAAAGATTAATTATTTTAGGTTCCATATCGTACCAAATTTTACCAATTGAAGAAGTAAGTTCTACAAAAATTTTACTTCTCCAATTTTCACCTTTTTTTTCTTTTACAATGCGATAATCAAGAAATTTAATATTATTAAAATCGGTTAAGCTAATGGTAGTCTGAAATTCAATTTCGGAGACGACAAAGACGATTAATATTTTTTCATTCACAACATGTTTCAATTCTTTTAAGCGCCAATTAATATGATTTAGATATTGCATTGCAGGCGAAATATCCACAGAGTCGTGTGAATCAACTTTTTTTGTATAGTTAGCAGCAAAAGTTCCATTAAAGGAATTAACTTTGGTCGACTTACCATACTCGCTGCCAGCCGAAATGTTATTTATTTTTTCTAACATTGCCTATTTCCTCAACTTATTATCGGAAAAAATAGGCAAAAACTTAAGTGTCTTAATCCAATTTAATCATTTTACTGTCTGAAGTATAATCTATTGTTTCGGGATTTTTAAGATTAGTCAAATTATTGGCAAGAATTTTGATTCTTTCGATAGATTGGTTAATTACAAGAAGGTCGTCTTCAAAACCTTGTTTTCCTGAAGATTTTAGTTCTTCCTCAATATTTTTAACAGAAACGAGCAGACTGCTAAGAGGGTTATTTATTTTATGCCCGATGGTGCATGCAAGTTCTATTATAGCTCTGTCATGTTCAATATTCCGCAATTCATTTTGCAGGTTATGAATTCTAATTCCAGATCTAATTCTTGCAAGAAGCTCCTGGTTTTGAACTGGTTTAACTAGGAAGTCGTCAGCACCAATATCCAAGCCGGTAACTCTATCTTTTAGTGAAGCTCTTGCGGTGAGAATAATAAAATAGATATGTTTTAACTTTTCGTCTTTTTTTACAATTTTGCAAAGTTCAAGTCCGTCCATAACTGGCATTGTCCAATCAGCAATAATAACATCAGGCAAGAATTCATTTAAAAGATTGAGAGCTTCCTGCCCGTTGGAAGCGGTAGTTACGGCATAATCATTTTTTGAAAGGAGTTTATCCAAAATAAAGAGAGTATCCTTTTCATCTTCAACAATAAGAACTTTATTCTTTTCCATCAAACTTCATTAGTGTGTTTACTTTATCAATTAAAAAATTAAAATCCAAAATTGGTTTAGTAATAAAATCTTCAGCAAGACTATTTTTAAATAAAAAATCTTCCTTCTTATCCATAGAATATGCAGTTACCAAAAGAACTGGGATATGAGAAAGATTCTTATTTTCTTTTATAAACCTCGAAAGTTTTATTCCATCAATTTTAGCACCCTTAAGATAAGTATTCTTCAAATTTATATCCATAATGATAAGATGAATATCTTTAGCTTGAAGAGTTTCGATAATTTTATCACCTTCTTCTAAAACTATAACATTATGTTTGGCTTTTTTAAAAATATACTTATAAAAATCAATAGTAAACTGGTCGTCTTCAACAACAAGAATATTCTTCATGCTTAATCGCCATGATAATCTGAAAACATTACAATAATACTAATCCTCCTATTTACAAAGTTATAGGGGTCGGCTTTATCTCTAAGTTCTCTATCAGCGTAGCCTCTAACTTCAAAGATTTGCGATTGCGGTAAAGAGCTTTCAGTAAGAGCACGCCTAGCAGAGTTGGCTCTATCGGCGCTAAGTTCAAAATTAGTATAACCATTTCCGTCATTTGAATAAGGTCTTGCATCGGTATGACCTTCGATAATTATTTTATTTGGTAATTTAGCAAGTTGATCACCAATTTTTTTTAGGAGAAGTTCTGCCTCCGGGGTTAGTTTTGCAGTGCCAATATTAAAAAATAAATTTTGAGAAGATTCAACTAATTCAATTCTTAATCCTTCTTTAACAAAATCAATTTTAATTTGCCCAACAATATTTTTAAAAGCTGCGTCATGTGATAACTCACTTAGCAATTTATTGCCCATTTCCTTCAGCATTTCAATTTCATTCATGTGAGCCTGAATTTTGCTTTCTTGAATTGAAGTTTCGGCGTTATTTATTAAAGAATTATCTCCATTCAACAAAGAAGTACTTCTATTAGAAAAGCCAATAGGATTTTTAAAATAATTAGCAACAAGTTTTTGGACCTTTTGACTTTGACTCATGACCCAGAGTACGATAAAAAGAGCCATCATTGCCGTAACGAAATCAGCATAAGCTACTTTCCATGCACCTCCATGCCCCCCTCCATGGCTTTTTTTAATCTTTTTAATTATTTGCGGAGGTAAATCGCCTTCGTTCAACATATTTTAACTCTTCCCTCTAACAAAATTTTCAAGTTCAGAGAAAGTAGGTCTTTCATCAGTAAATATTGTTCGACGTGCAATCTCGATAGCAATAATAGGGGGATTTCCTTTGGCATAGGAAACAATGCAGGCTTTAATTGTTTCAAAAATTCGAATTTTATTTTCCATGTTATGTTCAATGTTTGCAGCAAGAGGATTTACAAAGCCATAAGACAAAAGCACACCAAGAAAAGTACCGACTAATGCAGCAGCGACGTGGTGGCCAACTACTTCCGCACCTTTATCTATGGATGCCATTGTAACTATAATCCCGAGAACGGCTGCTACAATTCCAAGACCGGGAAGTGAGTCAGCTACTCTTGCTAAAGAGCCAGGAATAGGTTTATTTTCAATTTCAAAAGTTTCAATTTCTGTATCGATAACACTTTCCAATTCATGAGGTGGAATTCCACCAGACAACATTACTTTCATAGTATCGCAGAAAAAATTTGTCATAAAATCGTTATTGATAAACTTTTTGTTCCTTGAAAGGATTTCGCTTTCCTTCGGGTTTTCAATATGCTTTTCAATTGCAAGAAGTCCATCGCGCTGTGCAACAAGGAATAGATCGTTGAATGCTTTTAGCAGTTCAAGATAATCCTGTTTAGAAAAATGTTCTGGATTAATAGCCTTAGGAATTTCCGCTGCCATTTTTTTCAGCATGCTTAATGGCGAAGCAATTAAGAGGCTGCCAACAGCGGCACCAACAATAGTTATAAATTCAGCCCACTGCAAAAGCAGAATAAGATTTCCGCCAGCAATAGTAAAACCAAGAATAATAGCCGCAGCTACAACAATAAAACCGATTATTACAAACATATTCTACATTACTACAAGTGATTGATTAATTTCTTCTATTATTTCGAATAACTGGTCACACATTTGTTTAATTTGCAACCAATCAATTTTTGAATATGATAGTCTTTCCTCAATTAAATTACTAATGGAAGTAAGATTTGAAAAGCCAATCATACCGCCGGCGCCTTTAATTTCATGCACAACCATTTTTAACTTCAAATGGTCTTTAGAATTCAAAGATTCAATTATAAGCGTCTTCTTTAGTGAAAAAGTATCGATGAACTTTTTACATAATTGCCTTTTAAGATTATCGCTTTCTGTTTGCGAAAACATTTTTTTTCTTTTCTGCTTGGCAAGAAAATCACTTCCGAACAATTCATTCAAATTTTTAATGATAATTTCTTTTTGAAGGGGTTTGGAAATGACTCTATCGGCACCAGCTTCAATGGCCGCAAGAACATTTGTTCTATTCGTATTTCCGCTTATAACAATGACGGGAATCGTTTTTAGCCCTTCCAAAACTTTTATAACTTGCAGCATTTTAACGCCGTCAAGGTTTGGCATCATTAAATCCAAGAAGATTAATACCGGTTTGTGTTCGGCAGCTTTTTGAATTCCCTCAAGACCATCCTGACATGTAACCACATTAAAGTTATAATCGCTGAAGAAATTTTTCAGGAAGTGTCTTATAATATCTGAATCATCTACAACCAATATCGTTGAATTAACTTCGTTCATCTTCGTCAGAAATTTTTCTAATTTTTAATTTTGATAAATCTTTGGGTTTTTCAGTACAACTTTCGGAAGCTTCAATAGTAACCATTTTAACTTTTTCATAAATTTCACTGCGGAAAATAGCAACATTCCCGGGAGCGGAAATTCCTAATTTTACTTGTCCCTCCGAAATTGAAAGTACTTTGATTGTAACATCAGAGCCAATTTTTATTTCTTCTTCTATTTTTCTGGTTAAAATTAACATAATAAAAAGCACCTGTTATTCTTTAAAAAGGTTATATCTTATTGGATACTTATCAGTATCCAGAATTTTTTGAAAACCTGTTTTGCTAATTTGATTAATATAAACAGGTGCCTTTAAATTAACAGTAATTTTTAAAACATCAGAATTTAAGGTTACAATTCCGAATGGTTCAAAATTTCGTTCTTCGGGAAAAGCATCGTCAATTATTCTTATTCCAACAAGAGGAAAAGCTATTTCAGGCTTTTCAATAGAGTTTAACCAATAAAAGATATCGTCATCAGCTTTGATTAATAAAAACTTATTAAGTTGTTCAAAACCAATAGGACCGGGGACGAATTTTATTATTAGATCTTCCTTAAATTCAATTTCGCCAAATAGTTGTGTTTTTATTTTCATAGATTTTTACTTTTTAAAATTACGATATCAACTCTTCTATTATTAGCCCTGCCTTCTGGTGTATTGTTAGAATCAATAGGTTTATATTCAGAATATCCTACGATGGAAACTTTGTCGGGCATCAGTCCTTCTGAATTTATTAAATAGTAAGCAGTATTTAGTGCTCTTGCTATCGAGAGATGCCAATTTGAGGGAAAGGCTTCAGTATGAATTGGAACATTGTCTGTGTGTCCTTCCACCCTAATATCGTTCGGCAATTTTTTTAGTATTGATGCAATCTTATTTAATATTACCAACGATCCGGCATTTAAGTTTGCTGAGCCGGAAGGAAATAAGATTTCATCCAAGATATGGATAACTATTCCCCGGTCATTCTCTTCAAGCTTTATTGATTTATCATAATGATTTTGGTCAATTATTCGACTCAATTCTGCTTTCAAAATATTTTCACCATTAAATGGTTTTATAACTGGGATATTATTTGCACTGGTCATTTCAGTTATTTTCGGATGAGTACCAAAAACATCCCCCATAGCAGAAATAATTTTTTCATACTTACCAGCATCGACCTTAGAAATTGTATAGAGAATTATAAATAATCCCAGTAACAAAGTTATTAAATCGGCGTATGTAATAAGATAACGGTCCTTTTCACCGCTTTCAACAAAGGGAGATTCTTCCGCTAAGAATTCATCATTTTTAATTGTTCTTTTTGGGGAAGAAGACTTATTAATCTTGCTTTTACCACCGACGGGATTTCTCCGCTCTGTAGAGCTAGAATGCCTTCTAAGGAGATCTCCATCATATGTTTTTCTTCCAAATGACATTTTTTTAATTTATCACCAATTGGTAACCATAAAATATTTGCACTAAAAACACCCCAAAGGGTTGCTATAAATGCCGTAGCTATATTTTTAATAAGAGAATTCGGATCACCTCCGGCGTGAGCAAGAGTCATAATCAAACCCATCACCGTACCTATTATTCCCATCGTTGGTGCATAGCCGCCCATTTTTGTAAAAATAAAAATGTTAGAAAAATGGCGCTCTTGCATTGCCCTTATTTCTAAAGAAGCAATATTTTGAAGTGACTCCGCATCTGTTCCATCAATTACATATCTTAATAACTTTTTAGGAAACATGTAATCTAATTTATCCAGTCTTTTTTCTATTGATAATAGTCCTTCTTTTCTTGATATTATCGAAAATTCTACCAGATTATTTATCAAATTTTTTAAGTTATATTTTTTGGGGAAATATGCCAAGTGAATAAGATTAAATATTTCTTTAAATTTATCAAATCCAAACCCGATAATTGTAGCTGAAAACGTTCCACCAAATACTATAATTAGTGAAGGAATTAAGAATAAAGCCCCAAACGAGCCTCCTTCCATCATATAGGCACCAAATATAGATAAAACACCTAACAGTAAACCATTAACTGTTCCGACTTTTTTCATCATAAATAGTTAACCAAAGAATTCTTCAAAGTTGTAGAAGCAACTTGATAAGCTGTTTGCAATAAAGTGTTCTGAGTTTGTAAATCTACTGTTGCTTTTGCAACATCAACATCTTGTATATTAGACATAAGTGATTTCAACTGGTTTTGACGGTTATTTAATAAGCTTTGAGAATTAGTCAGCTCGTTTTGCATATCGCCAGATTTTGCAATTAAGTTGAGCAGCCTTGCGTTATAGTTCGATACAGCCTGATATTGAGCTGCGGTTGGAGTATTTCCTGCTTTTAATACATCTCTAATAGCAATTAAGGTGTTAAAAATATCAGTCTGTTGATTAGCAGAAAAATTAAGCGAAGTTATACCATTTGTCTCTTTTGTTCCGGTTGTATCAAGCATAAAGTTTATCTGGCTGCTGTCAACTTTAATATTTATTGCCGAAGCAGGCTTACCATTTATTGAGATCATATTGCCTGAACTTGGATCAAAAACAACAGATTGTGCAGCTGGCGGTGATGTAAAGACTGAATTTCCACTGCCATCTACAATATCATAAGTCATGTTATATGTATCTGCCGCTGTTTTTGTAAAATTTGTTGTTAATGTAAAAGGGTTACCTTTTACATCGTAAACCGTTGTAGATTGACTTACAGTATTTCCGACTGCAATAGTAGAATCAATACTGCCATTAAGGCTAACCGTTGTTCCGAAAACATCAGAACCGGGAATATTTATTTGCTGCGATGTTCCGGAGGACGTCATAATATTTTGGATACCGCTTACGCTACTTACCATTACATTAACAGAACTTCCGTCTGCAGAAAGTGCATAAGGTGCAGATGAAAAATCTGTTCCGCCAAAAATATATTTACCATCAACCTTTGTGTTAGCAAGATTTATCATCTGCGTCAAGATACCATTTATTTGATCGGCGTAATTAGCAGAGTTACCATTATTAGTAGGATTCTGAATATTTGTTAGCGTGGTTAAAACATTTGTTACTTCATCTTGAATGCTCTGCATAGTATCAGTTGTAGATTGCAAATAACTCAAACCAGTGTTTATATTAGTTGAATAAGAATTTAACTGATCATATTGATTTTGCCATCTTAGCAGTTGGCCGGTTCCAGTTGGGTCATCTGAAGCCTGCTGAATTTTGTTTCCAGTTGCAAGCTGAATACTTAATGAATTTATGTTACTCCTTGTCGAATTAATATTAGTAACAAAATTATTAGATAATTGTAAATCCGAAATTCTCATAATTTATTGCACCGTATTTATTAGGGTTTGAAGCATTTCGTTAGCTATTGAAATCATTTTTGCTGCAGCATTATAAGCATTTTGATATTTTATTACATTAGTTAGCTCTTCATCTGTAGAAACACCGGCGTAAGATGATTTTTGGTTTTGTAACTGCTGTAAAATTGTATTGTATGAATCTGCAGAATTTGAAGCATTCTGTGTATCACTGGCAATTTTTGTAATAAGGGTAGAATAATTATCTTGAATTGTTGCTCCGCTACTATCTTGTGCTGTTGCAATATTAGCAATGTTAACTGCTAAATCCCCATTCCCTTGCGTACCATCCGCAGAAACAGCTATTTTGCTGGGATTATTCATAATCTGAGAATTAATTTTTAAAACCCCACCAGTATAACTGTCAAAAAAATTTTCTCCTGTCTGAGGTGGATTATCTAAAGTATACCCTTGCGAATGTATTTTGTTAACAGCGGTCATCAAGCTATTAACATAACTATCCAGACCTGATTGGTAACTTGGAATAACATTGTTATAAACGTCTTGTAAAGCAAACGCTGAACCACCGTTCAAAGTAATAGTTGAGTTGCCGTTAGAATTTGCTATAATAAGTTTACCATTCGAGTTTTGCACCTGTAACTGATTATAAGAGCCCCCGTCCACAGCGAATGAACCACCGATGGAAATACTTGCAGCATTTTTATTATCGTATGTAACATTTATGTTTACTAAATTGCTCAAATCATTAATTACTTGATCACGATTATCCATTAAATCATTTGGCTGCCCTCCGGTAGCTCCAGCACTTATTATTTGAACATTTAAATCGTGAATCTTCTGTAAGTCAGAATTAATTTGGTTAACAGTGTTCAATAACTGTGTGTTAATGCTGCTTTTAATTGTTTGAATGCCGTTATTAATGTCTTGTATCTGGTTACTCATGCTTTGAGCCGCCTGAATTACATTATTTCTTAGAGTAATAGAATTCGGGGTAACTGATAGTGCCTGCCATGCATTAAAAAATGCCGAGGTTAAACTAGATAACCCATTAGAAGATGGTTCACCAAATAAATTTTGTACCTGTGTAAGCAAATCATTTCGTGTATTAAAATTAGAATAAACGCCGTTGTTTGTTCTTATTTGCTGGTCTATTAATGCGTTGCTTGCTCTTTGAATAGAGCCAAGATTAACGCCTAAACCAAAATAATTTTGTCCCAAAAGTTGAGAGCCAGCCGAAGAAAGTATAACTTGTTGCTTTGTATAATTTGGATTATCAGCATTGGCAATGTTATTGGAAGTTACATTTAATGCACTTTGAAACGCTGAAAGACCACTTTGGGAAATATCTAATACACTACTTAAAGCCATTTAGCCCTTCCTATCAAAAATTGGATTTTTATTTAATCCGACTAAAGTTGAAATTGTATCTTTCAAATAATTGCTCGCTTGTTGAATAAGAAGTCGATTTTGAGCATTAATTTTAGCAATTTGAAGAATTAGTTTTCGTAAAGAAGTTTGAAGTTTTATTATGTTGCCCGAATCGAAATTTCTCTTTTCCTTCATTGCTTCAATAAAGTCAGTCAGTTTATTTGAATTTGTGTTGAGAGAATATTTTTCTGATAATTCATTAATTACTTTAACCATTTGTTTTTCATACTGTTCAATATTTAGTAAAAGAGCACCTTCAGTTTTAATTGTTTCTTCAAGCCCAGTAATATCATTTTCAACAATAGCTCTCTGTTGAAGTTGAATAGTGTTAAGAAAAGCTTCAAGAAATTGATGCTGTTGTTTTAAAGACTTAAATAAATCACTCATTTCCATCTTCAACTCCGTTAAAATGTTTTAAATATCCATTCACTCTTGAAATATAATTTTGAGTTTCCTCAAATGGTGGTACACCGCCATATTTGTCAACATTTTCTGGGCCTGCATTATATGAAGCCAAAGCAAGATTTAAGTCTCCATTATATTTTCGAATCAAAGTGGCTAAATATTTAGTCCCGCCGTAAATATTTTGCTTTGGGTCCCATACATTTTGAACACCCATACTATTAGCAGTAGAATCTATTAACTGCATTAAACCTTTTGCATTGGCTTTAGAAATAGCTTTATCGTTTGCCGCAGATTCTGTCAAAATTACAGATTTGATTAAATTTTTATCCACACCGAACGTATTTGCCGCCTCATTAATTATATCATCATATTTACTTAATCTTTGCAGTGAATTTCTGCTTGGCGTTACCGAATTAGAATTATTCAGGTTAATTTTAATAGGTAAACTATCACCATTTAGATAAGATTGAATTTTCATTCCTTGGCGTTCTGGAAGTAAATTTTCACCAGTAATTTTTTTATAAAGCATACTTGCTATTCCAAGATTTCTATTTTGGCTGATAAAGGAGGCAATATCATTTTGAAAAATCATTTCAAAATCATCGCCGCCTAAGCTTTTATCGCCAAACATTCCGTCTGTAGTTTTAGTCATACTTTTAAGCATCATGGAAGTTAGAAGGCTTTCAAATTGCTTTGCAGCATCTGCAATTTTAGCTTTTTGTGCATCCGTATAACGAGATGCAACCTCTGGCGTATGATCAAACTGCCTTGTATCTGTTATTTTTAACGGTAATGTTCCCATTATATTATCACCAATTCACCAATTAATGCACCAGCTTTTTTAAGAGCCTGGAATATTGAAATAATATCTTGCGGAGTAACCTTTAAGGAATTCAAAGCTGCAGCAACCTGCTGAACCGTTGACGCACCTTGAATTGCAATTGTGTTAGTTGAGTCCTGAGTTACATAGGGAATAGTATTATTAAAAACTTGCGTTGTTCCGTTTGAAAATGAATTAGGCTGTGAAATAATTGGATAAGCTCTAATTGTAATATTTAAATTACCGTGGGTTATACTTGCCGGCAAAATTTTTACATTACTTCCAGCAACCACTGTACCAGTCCGCTCATCAAGAACTACTTTAGCAATATCGTCAGTTTGAACGGTTATACTTTCTAAATCAGCTAAAAAGCTAATCAAATCTGCTTGGCGGTTAGCTGGAACATTGACATTTACTTCACCAGCATCAACAGGCAGGGCAGTTTTTGCTCCAAATTTTTGGTTTATTGCATTTGCAATATTGTTCGAAGTTGTAATATCCGGGCTGAAAAGAAAAACATTAACCTCTTTATTATTAGCCGGAGCAGTTTCAACTGGAATTTGCAGAACACCTCCCTGTGGAACTCGTCCAGCCAATGCTTGATTTCTAGCAACCCTGTTCCCGCTTGAAGTCCTAATATCATAACCGCCAACAGAAATAGCACCCTGAGCATAACCATATAATTTTCCATTCATTCCCGATAATGGCGTCATCAATAAAGTTCCTCCAGAAAGGCTGGAAGCGTCACCCATTGATGAAACTGTAACGTCAAATTTAGCACCAGCTTTTAATAAAGAATTAAGCGTTGCTGTAACCATTACCGCCGCAACATTCCTTGTAATTAAATTATCTTGTGTAATAGTTATTCCAAATCTTTTAAGCATACTTGTGATGGATTGGATGGTAAATGTAGAACGTTGAGTATCACCGGTTCCAGCTAAGCCTACAACTAATCCATAACCAATTACTTGCTCTGATCCTTCTCCGCTTATATAAGCTATATCTTTAATTCTTTGTGCAAAGCTTAGCGTGCTGCCTAAAAGAATTATTAGCCCAAATAAAAATATTTTTTTCATATTGCACCTGTTACTAATTGGACTTGCTAAAAAAGCATATGTAAAAATTTAGTAATAATACCAGGGTGCTGCGAGCTGTTTATTAAACCATCTCCCTGGAACTGGATTTCTGCATTTGCAATATTGTATGAGTAAACTGAATTATCTGGCGCAATGTCGGTTGCTCTTACCATTCCCTTAATTAAAACAGTTTGAGTTTCTCCATTGATAACAATTTTTTTATTTCCACTTATTATAAGATTTCCGTTTGGTAAAACCGAATCTACAGTAGCGCTTATTTTAGTGCTAATCATACCCGATGTGCTTGTAGAACCGCTTCCTTTAAAATCACTTGAAGTTCCTATGTTAGCGTTCAAGCCAGTCCCTACAACAGAACCAGTACTTCCGGTAAGACCAAAATTATCACCTCTACCTGCACTTGTCTGCGCATCGTTTGAAGCTTGTGTAGATTCAACAACTAAGATTGTTATTGCATCCCCTACTTTATTTGCTTTCTGATCAGAAAAAAGTGAATTAAATGCACTTTGGTTCATATTTTGAGCTAATCCTTTTCCACACAAAATAATAACTAAGATAAATAATATTTTTTTCATGACACTACTCGATTATATTAACATGTTTAGAATCTATTACTTTTGCTTTAAATTGTTTTTTGTCTCTCGTAACTATGGTAATTGTTTCGCCTTTGCATCCATCCTGTTTGCTAAATGCTTCTGTTGAAACCGTGACAGTACCGGTAGTATAACTTGCAGTAACAACATCACCTGCATTTATAATTGGTTTTTCTTCTATAAGCTCTTTTATTAAAATATCTCCGGACTTAATACTAATTTTGCTTCTGTATAAGCTCAAGCTATCAAATGATAATACCGGATTTCCTCTTACTTGTGTTATATCAACTTTCTTAAGGCGAAAATCATCTTTGGTCAAATTTTCTCTCTGAGCAATATCTTTTGACGCAACTAAAACTTTTTCAAACAATTTTAATCTTATAGTTATAAACGACCTTGTCTGACGATTTCCAATAGTAACCACTTTAACTGGAATATATGCAAGGCTTCCGTTAACACTAAAATCATTCGTCTTTTCAATTGTAACTTCCTTAAAGTTTTCGGGCATTTGAACAATTTCATATTCAAAATCTTTGTAAGAAGAAAGATTTTTCTTTAGAAAACTATTTATTTCCTCTTTTAATGAATTACTCGGATTAAAAAGAAATAATAAAGCCATTATAAAAGAAATTAACATTTTAACTACTCTTTAGATTGTTTGCCATCGTCATCATTTGCTGAACAGTTTGAACCGTTTTTGAGTTTATTTCATAAGCCCTTTGTGCAGATATCATATTTATCATTTCCTGGACAATATCTACATTTGAAGATTCAAGGTAGCCCTGCTCTATTGCTCCAAAACCTTGAGAGCCAGCCGTACCAATTATCGGCGTTCCAGAAGCTTCAGTTTGGGAATAAAGATTATCTCCATCAGCGCTAAGACCGCTTGGATTGGTAAAACGGGCAAGTTCAATATTTCCTAAAACTTTTGTTCCTCCGCCAACTTCCTGTCCAACTACAGAACCATCTTTTCCAATTGTAACGCTTATAGTATTTTGATCTATCGTAATTGATGGAACAAGCTCGTAACCTCCGGAAGTTGTAATTCTCCCTTGAGAGTTTACCTGAAATGAACCATCGCGAGTATAAGCATATGTCCCATCCGGTTTTTGAACTTGAAAAAATCCATCGCCTTGTATTGCAAGATCGAGCTGGTTATTGGTTTGAGTTATATCGCCTTGAGTAAAAATCTTCGAAGTAGATGTTGGCTGTACACCATTCCCGACCTGAATTATATTATTTTCCTCCCCCGATACACCTGGCGTTGTTGAATTCATTGGATTAACAGCTACTTGTTGATACATTAAGTCCTGAAATTCTGCTCTGTTCTTTTTATATCCTGTTGTATTTATGTTTGCTATATTGTTGGATATAACTTCAATGTTCAACTCCTGGGCATACATTCCTGAGGCTGCCGTTCTTAAAGCTCTTGTTGACATTTTTTTACTCCTTATTATACTTTACCTATTTGATTTGCTTCATTTAATGATTGATCCAAAGTATTAACTACTTTCTGAGTAGATTGATATTGGGTACTTAGATTTATCATGGCTTCCATTTCTTTTAATGGATTTACATTAGATTCTTCAAGATAACCCTGTTTAATTTCATAACCACTCTGATCAACAATTTTTGCTCCGCCGGGTGTAGTCAAATTTCCGCCAGAGGCTCGTTGAATATCCTGCGAATCAAACGGCTGGGCTATTAATAAAGTATCAACAATATGATCTCCAACTTTTACCTGTCCGTTTTTATCCACAGTGATGGTTTGATTATTATCAAGCATAAAGCTATTGATATTGATAGCACCCTGTTTTCCTAAAACTTTATTGCCCTGTCCATCTACCAGAAATCCATCGCTGGAAATTTGCATTCTTCCATCTCGCGTAAGTTCTTCGCCGCTATTTGTCTTTACAACAAAAAAACCAGAGCCATAAATAGCTAGGTCTAAAGGACTTGAAGTTTGAATAAGATTACCCTGCCTGTAATCAGTATTTTGTATTACCTTTACGTCTCCAGCCTGGTTTAGAATTTCAGAAAAAGGAACTTCTCTTTTAAATCCGATTGTATTTAAGTTTGCCAAATTATTTGCAACCGATTCAAGGTTTTTCATTCTTGCATCAAGTCCTCTTCCAGCAATGAAAATTCCTTTTATCATTTTTCTCTCCTTAAAATATTTTTATTTAGTTCAACCAGTTTCATTATTTCTTCAAAAAAATATTTGCTTTATAATTAACTCTCTTTCAAATCTTTTTCACTCGGCAAAAAATTCTTTGTTTAATTCATAATTTTTTATCCTAGAAGCTAATAAGATTTCTCCTTTCGAGATTTGAAATTCCTTTGCCGCTTTTGAAATCGATTCGGTACTTAATTTTGCCGGAGCACTAATTAGTAATTTTTTTCTGACTGATTTCTTAAGTTTATCTGGCTTGCCAACTTTAATAGGTTTTTCTTCTCTCATCAAAGAGATATTTTTTTTCAACCCTGTTGATTTAGTTTTGTTATTTTTTTTGTTCGAAATTTTTCTTTTTATAAAAACGGAACCAAAAACTATCAAAGAAAAACTAAGCATTACTATTATTTTAAATAAATCTGTATCCGAAAGTGGAATCATTTTTCTAACTTGGGATAAAAAATACAGGTCTAACTTATTAGGCTGTTCGACTTTTTTAGTTTCGACATTTAATACTGGTTTATTCGCTTTTTCATTTTCTTTTTTCTGGGCAGCAAGAATTTGCATTTGAACCAGCTTGCTAATATTAATGCTGCTATCCGAAGCCAAACTAATTTGAGATGAGTTTGAACTATCGGCTTTTATTTTCTTTTCTGTTTTTAACGAATCAATGTTACCGGCATAAAGCCTAACCGATATAAATAAGATAGAAATAAAAGTAATAATTGATTTCATTTGCTAATTGTCCTTTTTAATGGGAAAATTAATTGAACCGAAGTGCCGTTAAGCTTATCAGAATCAATATTGACAAGCCCATCATGCTTTGTCATAATATTATTAATAATTCTTAAATTTACATCACTTGATTTTACATTGTTATAATTTTTCAAGTTTGGTACAAAGTCTGTCGAAAGAATTCTTAGCAAAATTTTTTCTTTTTGGTATTTCGTTTGTAAAAAAATACCGCCCCCCAGGCTTCCTTTTACTCTAATTATAGAAAATACGTACGATAAAAGTTGTTTAATATAATTTGGATGACTTAAAATTGAAGGAATATTCTCTTCAATATCAAGCACACACTCATAGTTATCATTTTGAAGTGACGATAGTGTTATATCATAATAATTTTTAACTAGTTCATTTAAATTACAAGGTTGAATTTTTAATTTGCTATCGGTTGTATCAGTGTAGTTTACGAGTACGTCGACAGTTGATTTAATTTTTTCAACCTGATTATTGATGGTATCTAAAAAACTTTTATCAATATTATTTTCGTCATTGCGAATTAATTCGGCAGTGCTTGATATAACTTGCAACGGTCCAAGAATATCTTCTACTACTCCGCTTGCCAATTCACCAATTGCAGATAATTTATAATCGTTTGCAAGCTTTGATTGATATACATTCAATTCATTATAAATATTTTTCAATTCATTTTGCTTCAGAATTTGATCGGCTTTATTAAGCAAAATCGACAAACCAAGCTGTATAAGAGGAATCTCAAGTGATTTATCGGAAAAAGAAGCATGCGGTGTTAAAATAGCGAAAAGACCTTTTGTTTTATTTTCTTCGAATATAGGCAGAAAAAGATAATATGATTTAGAGCCATTAATATCCAATACAAGGGAATCAAGGATTATTTTGGGTTTTCCATGTTTAAATATTTCATCAAGTTTATTTTCGGCATAAGCTCTGTTTACGAAATGTTTCATATGTTCTGATACTGCAGAAGAAAGCGGGATTAAGTTTGTCTTGTGCTCATCAAAAAGGAAAATGTTTGCTTCTTTAAATGAAAGAATATTTTTTAATAGAACACCAAAGTAACTTGCAGCTTGCTGAAAATCTTTTGAACTTTTAACATATTTTTCAAATGCGAGTAAACTTTGAAGAATTGCAAAATATTTATTCAAGAACTTTTCTTTTTCTTCCTTAAGATCAACAAACGTGGCATCTCCATGTGCCTTAACGGTTTTGGTTAAATATGGAAGCGATTGGTTAAATGCTTCATAAGAAACAGTATTACTTTTTATAATTCTCAATCTATAAACCTTGCAAAATCAATTTGATGAGCGAAGAGTTCTTCATATGCTCTAATAAACATTTCAATTTCATTTTCATCTCTAAATCTTAAAGTATGAATAGCTTCTTCATTTAGACTTAGATTTTTATCCCAACAACAATTTCCAGTACTGTATCTTTTCGTCATATAATCTGCCAAATGCACAAGTGAAGCTAAAACTTTATTATGTTCAGAATCAGCTGGATTATGATGATATAAAATTGCATCGCATAATGGCTCCGGGAAATTCCATTTGCTTAGAAGGAAATAACCAATTTGTTGATGGGTTAAACCTAATTCTTCTATTTCTAAATCTCTATAGTTTTTATTGCTGGACAAAACTTGCTCATGAATCTTAACAAAACTTGAATGAAAATATCTGTGAATAATTGTAATACCCATATCATGAAGGAATCCTGCAACAAATGCTTCGCCATCATTCGGGAAGTCCAAATCTTCGGCGAGCCTTTTAGCCGCTGTACCGGTCAAATAAGAATGAATCCAAAATTCTTTTTGGTCAAGGTATTTATCAGTTTTATTTATAAAAGATTCCACAAGAATAAGCACCATAACAATATTTCGTAATTCCTTAAAACCTAAAACCAAAATTGCAAATTCAATTGTTGATACTTGCCTTTGCAGCCCGTACATTGGTGAGTTTGCAATTGTTAAAACTTTTGTAACCAAGCCCTGATCCTTAGCAACAACTTTGCCTAAAGTAGAAGCAGGGGTATTTTCATTGTTTAGAAGGTCAAGCATTTCTTCCAATACTTTGGGTGTGTTAGGAAGGCTGCTAATGTTTGCCAAAACTTTTTCAGTTCTATCTTTTAAATTATTATTCATAGTTAAGCTCAAATTCACATCAAAAGATGGTTGCCGATTCGAGTTGGCTTTTAAATATTTCAACATGGTCATTTATAAAATTATCTAAACTTGGTTCATCAGATAAATTAAGAATGTTAATTACATTTTCGTCAAACTTCATATTTCTATCCCAATAGGAACTGCCCAAATCAAGTTTAACAGTCATATAATCTGCAAGATGAATAATTGAAGAAAGAACTTTATTTTGCTCGGCAGCAGATGGTTTATGATGATAAAGAATTGCCTCGCAAAGCGGCATAGGGAAGTTCCATTTTTTAACAAGAAAAAAGCCAATATCTTGATGGGTCATACCAAGTGTGTTAAGCTCTGCTTCATGAAGAGAAAAATTTCTTTTTAATAACATATCATTAATGGAAATAAAACTTGTATGAAAATAACGGTGCATAAGCGTTATTCCCATATCGTGCAGAAAGCCTGCAATAAAAGCTTCGCCACTATTCGGATAATCAAATTCTTCAGCCAGTCTTTTAGAAGCCGTTCCAGTTAAATAAGAATGCAACCAAAATTCTTTTTGATTTAAATATTTATCCGTTTTATTAATAAATGATTCCATTAATGACAAAACAGTAATGATATTTTTTAATTCCTTAAAACCCAAAACAAGAATCGCAAAATCAATCGTAGTAACTCGCCTTTGCAAGCCATACATGGGAGAGTTAGCAATCGTTAAAATTTTTGTAACCAGCCCCTGATCTCTTGAAACAACTTTGCTTAATGTATTTATGGGAGTATTATCGTTATTTAAAAGATCGAGTGCCTCTTTTGTAACTTTGGGAATTGGAGGTAAGTTGCAAATGTTAACTAAGACTAATTCTGTCTTTTGTCTTTTGGCTTGATTTGCGGGCATTTCTTTTATCATGGATTTACCGTTAAATATTAATTGCAGTTTCTAGTTGTTCTTTGAAAAGATCAGCATGCTTGTTAATATATTCATTTAATTTTTCTTCGGTGTCAAACCTTAATGTATCCAGAATACTATCATCAAGCACCATATTATCATCCCAATAGAAATTCCCTATTTGCAATTTTTGTGTCATATAATCTGCAAGATGTACAAAAGAAGAAATAAGTTTGTTGTTTTCTGACTGTGATGGATTATGGTGATGAGCAATTGTGTCTCCAAGTGATTCTGGCAGATTCCATTTATTACAAAGCAGCATTCCAATTTCCTGATGATTTATTCCAAGAATTTGCTCTTCTGCTTCCAAAAAATTAATTTCTTGTTCTTCAACTAAACTGCAAATGGAATTAAATTCTTCACTAAAATGACGTTGAATAATTGCAATACCAAGATCGTGCAGAAGACCAGCAGTAAAAACTTCACCTGGCTTTTGATATCCAAATTCGTCTGCAATTCTTTTTGCAGCGGTTGCCGTCATAATTGTATGATTCCAATACGAATTGTTATCCCAATTATGACCACCATTCTTCTTAAAAACTTCCACCATTGAAAGCGCCATTACAATGCTTTTAATTTGTTCAAAGCCAAGTATTACAATTGCAAATTCAATAGTCGATACTCTTCGTGGAAGCCCATATAAAGGAGAATTTGCAACCGTTAAGACTTTTGCAACCAGCCCTTGGTCCTGACTTATTATTCTGCCAAGATCGGAAGCGCTGGTTCTGGGGCTGCTTAACATTTTTGATACTTCAAACATTACTACAGGAATTGAAGGCAAATTGCGAATGTGTGAAAGTAACTTTGTATAGATTTTTTTTTCTACCACATTTTCTGTAATGTTCTTAGTCATTTATATACGCGAGTTTTGTTTTTAACATTTCCATTATTCTTGAATGTACCTGCGATACTCTTGATACCGTAATATTTAAAACTTTAGCAATTTCTTTATAATTCAAATTTTCATAATAATACAAAGTAATTATTATTCTATCTCGTTCATCAAGTTCTTTTATCGTTTTTACAAGCAATTCCTTAGCTTCATTTTTTTCTGTTGTTTCAATTGGAATTTCATTATCGTCGGGAAGTATTTCATAAAGCATATAACCATCTTCGTCATCTACAGGGTTATTAAGCGAGACATTTGAATACATAACTTTTTCATATTTATCAACGCCTACTGGTCTTGGCTTTATTTGCAGTTTACGTAATTCATCTATAATCTTTCCTCTAATTCTTTGGATAGCATAAGTTTCAAACTTAGTACCATACGTTGGGTCAAACCTGTCTATTGCTTCACTTAATCCTTCTACCCCAAACTGAAAATAATCTCTATCATCAAGGATTTCGAGATTAATAAACTTTGAATTATGGATTACATAATGGACAAGTTTTATATAATTCATAATAATCTGTTTTTTTAGCTGCTCAGTAGGCGTAGATTTAAACTCTTGCCAAAGGCTTGCTGTATTCATTTGTCTTATTTCCTATTAAATTTTTTTTGTCATTTCCTTATTTTTTTCAGAAGATGTTTTATTTACCGCTCTGATAAAAATTATTGTAACCAGGCTAAGCATTATAGTAACAGCAAGAAATATCAAAAATGATTTTATGAAAACATCATAAAATGGAAGCCCGATGCGGCTGAAAAAGATAACTGCCAGCGTAAACGTAAGAAAACCGAATTGTAATATTATCTTGTTCATAACCTTCTTTTTTTTAATGAAAATTTCAATTATTATACCATCACCTTAAGGCAATAGTATTGTTTAATTTTGATTAAAATTATTAGGTTACAGTAAAAAAACGAACTTCATTCTATATTTTGCTGATGAATATTAGCCATATGAATGAATTCGTTAAAGTTGTTTGCAATTTTTAGTATTTGAAGACTTGCTTTGGAACGTGGTTCGTTTTTTAAAAGAAGTTGTTGAGAGATTATAGATTTGCCAACAGCCTGATCATTTTCTACGTAACCAAGATGAAAAAGTTTTTCGTTAAGAAAATGTGAGGCGGCAGAGGAAAGATTGTTAAAGGTGGCTTCACTTTCAGCTAAACCGAGACATTTATTTACCAGCACAAACTTCTTCCCTTTAAAACTCTGATTACTTAAAAATTTAACTATTACATAAGCATCCATAACTGCCGTTGGTTCTGGCGAGGTAACTAATACATTGACATCTGCGTTTGCAAGAATCAAAATAATTTCGTCGCTTGCACCTGCACCGGTATCCAAAAAAACGTAATCATAATTCTTTTCAATCGAATTTATTTGCTGAAAAAGATATTTTATAAGTTCTCCTTTTGGCTTAGGATAATCGGTACGTCCAGAATCGCCAAATATGAAATCAAGATTTTTTTCATAAGGCGTTATAATTTCACTAAGCAAGCTTTTACCCGAAAAGAAATCGTATGTTGTTTTTTTTGCAACAACATTAAGCATGATATTTGCGTTTGAAAGATTAGCATCCAAATCTATAAAAAGAACTTTAATGTTTTGCCGAGATAAAGCATAAGCCATGTTAATAGAGACAAAAGTTTTGCCGGTGCCTCCTTTCCCAGAAGTGAAAGCAATTATCTTTTCCGTTCCGCTACGCTCTTTGCGATTTTTCAACCTGTTTAATTCGTGAAGTCTTTCTGCCTGTCCAAACATTAGCTAATTTTTCCTGTATAAATCATGTTTGCAGTAAATTCAGGGTCGGCGGATATTATATCATCCGGAATTACCTGTCCATTTGTAAAAAAAGAAATCGGCACATCAAAATCAGTAACAACGTTAAGAATATTCCCTAATGATGCAGCTTCATCAATTTTTGTAAAGATGACGGAATTATAATCATAGATTTTAAATTTTTCTGCAACGTCAAACAAATTTTTAGTTGTACCCGTAGAGCTTAAAACAAGAAACGTTTCATCAACATGTGCGGCCGTTAAAAATTCTTTTGCACTTTTCAGCTGTTCCAAATTACGTTGACTTCTTCCGGCAGTATCAATAAAAACAATATCTTTTTTCTTAAAAGAATTCATTAGTCCTTGTATATCCGAAGGTTCATAGGCAACCAGCATATCAATATTACTTATCTCCGAAAATATTCTTAGCTGATCGAGTGCGCCGAGCCGGTAAGTATCTATCGAAATAAGTCCAACATCCAGATTGTGAAGAATCTTTGAAATAACAGCAAGTTTTGCAATGCAGGTTGTTTTTCCAACCCCAGTTGGTCCAACAAGAGCAACGGTTTTTGGTCTATTTCGTTTTTGCTTTCCCGAAAGTCCTTTTTCAACTTCAAACCTGTAAGTTGGTACTAATGAAGCAATGCTTGAAACAACATAACTATCTAAGTTAGATGGATGCAAAAAACTTTTATGCTTTTTTAATTGGCTAAGAATAGATGAAACAACATTTCTTTTAACTTCTCGTTGAAGCAAAGTTTCCACTATTTCTTTCAGTTCTCTTTCAATCGAAATTTTTTCCAATTCCTTTTGTTCAGATTTTGTTTTTTTCACTTTAGTTTGAATTGCAGTTAAATTAGTAGGGTGAGGTTGAGAATGATAAATTTTTTCCGAAAGTTTTTTTAATTCTTCCTGAAAACTCGGTTTAGAAAGATTACTGTTTTCCTTAAATACATCTTTTGAAGATGGCAATGAAGGTCCGCTTTCTATGCCCGCAGTTATTTCAAAATATTTTTTTAAACTATTTTTGCCATTACCCGGAATTATGCGGGTGCTAAGTATTATTGCTTCACTTCCAAGTTCATCCTTCATTTGGATAGTAGCTTCTTTTAATGTAGAAGCAACAAACTTTTTAATTTGCATGTTCAACCTCTAACTTTTCTAAAAATTCAATTTCGACATTAGATGGCAGTTCGGAATAAGAAAGAACCACCAAATCCGGAAAGCTTGAATTGACAAGCCTGTAAAAATAAGGGCGAATTGTTGCTGATGTAATAATGATTGGAACATATCCGAGCATTTTAAATTTCTCAATATAATTTTCAATGATAGAATTTAACTCCTTTAAAATGGCTGGACTTAAGCCAAGAGTTTGAACAGCATCTTTTTGACTTTGTAAAGCCTTTGTAATAAATGATTCTATTTCTTCACCCAAGGCAACAGCATGGATAATTCCGTTCTGGTCTTTGTAAGTATTAGCAATTGTTTCTCCAAGTGAATGTCTTACATATTCAGTTAATACATCAACATTTTTTGTTACTTTGGAATAATCGATTAATGCCTCTATAATCTGAACCAAGTCTTTGATTGGAACTAATTCTTTTAACAAGTTTTGAAGGACTTTTTGAATCATTCCGAGCGAAAGTACATCTGCATTTATATCCTCAACTACGGCAGGATATTCTTTTTTTAAATTCTCAAGCAATTGTTTAACTGCTTGGCGGGTTAAAATTTTATCAAAATTTTTCTTTAATGTTTCTTGAAGATGAGTTGATAAAACAGAAATGCTATCTACCACAGTATATTCAAGTAATTCTGCTTTGTCTTTTTCGTCTCTTGTAATCCAATAACTTGAAAGATTAAATGCAGGATCTTTTGCCGGAATGCCAGCAAGTGGCTCCGAAATGTTGCCTGGGTTCATTGCTAAATATCTATCAGGATAAATTTCATATGAAGCGACAATATTGCCTTTAATTTTTATAATATACTGGTTTGGATCCAGCTGTAAATTATCTCTAACACGCACAGGCGGAATTAAGACACCATATTCAAGAGCAATGTACTTTCGCGTAGAAGAAATTTTTTGAAATAAATTACCACCCTGTTTTTCATCGACAAGGCTTATTAAGCCATAACCAATTTCAATTTCAACCGGGTCAACTTGCAAATATTGTTCAACTTTTTCTTCTATTGGTGCTGTTTCAACTTCCTGCACCTCGGTTTGCAAAGCTGATTTTGCTTTTTTCTTTTTTAAGATATAAGCACCGCTACCGAGTGTAATACCTATCAATAAGAACGGTACCGTTGGCATCCCTGGTACCAAAGCAAAAAGGCCCATAGCTCCAGATACAGTTGCAAGAACACGTGGATTAGAAAGTAATTGTGTTCGCATTTGCATATCAAGAGCAGTTCCGGCAGCGCTTCTTGTAACTACGAGACCAGAAGCCGTTGCAATGAGAAGAGCCGGAATTTGAGAAACCAACCCATCACCAATGGTAAGGATTGTGTAGTTATGAAGAGCATCTGTAAAAGACATACCTTTGCCTGCAACGCCTATAATGAAACCGCCAAGTATATTTATACCGTTTATCAAAAGACCAGCAATTGCATCACCTTTAACAAATTTGCTTGCGCCGTCCATTGCCCCATAAAATTCAGCTTCGCGGCTTATAGATTCTCTTCGTGCTCTTGCTTCTGTTTCATTTATTAATCCTGTATTTAAATCTGCGTCTATTGCCATTTGTTTACCGGGCATTGCGTCAAGAGTAAACCTTGCTGCCACCTCAGAAATTCTGCCAGCGCCTTTAATAATAACTATAAATTGAATAATTACAAGAATGATAAAAATTATAAATCCAACAACATAATTACCACCAACAACAAACTGACCGAATGTATCAATTACTTTTCCAGCATATCCGTCAAGAAGAATTAATCTTGTAGAACTAATATTTAATGAAAGTCTGAACAAAGTTAATACAAGCAGCAAACCAGGAAAGACCGAAATATCTAATGGAGACTGAATGTACAGAGAGACAATAAGTACAAGGACAGACATAGTGATATTAGTAGCCAACAAAAAATCTAACACCATTGGAGGAAGCGGGATTATCATTAGTCCCAGCATCATAATTAATCCAAATGCTAAAAGAATATCGCTATTTCTTCCTAAACTTTTCAAATTATACTTTTCTTCTTTTTCATATTTTTCAATTGATAAACATAAGCCAAAACTTGTGCCACCGCCTTAAACAGTGAAGCCGGAATTGAGTCTCCAATATCGCAGGCTTTGTAAAGAGCTCTTGCAAGTTCCCTGTTTTCATGAATTGGTACATCATGCTGCCTTGCAATTTCTTTTATTCTTTGGGCTAGTTCGTCTACACCTTTTGCAACCACTTTAGGAGCATCACCTTTTATCGGTTCATATTTTAATGCAATAGCATAATGTGTAGGGTTTGTTACAACTACATCGGCTTTGGGAATTGCCTGCATCATTCTTGCCTTAACTCTCTGGAATTGAACTTTTCTAATTCTAGATTTTATAAGTGGATCACCTTCGGATTGTTTATTTTCCTCTTTCACTTCCTGCTTAGTCATCATCATATCTTTTTTAAATTTCTTTTTTTGAAAGAAAAGATCAACCGCTGCAATTAAAACATATACAAGAGAAATTTTCCACATCATAGTAAAAGCAGAGTCTACCATAAAGTGAACAATTTCTGTTGTTGAAAGTTCAATAAGATTTGTTGACTTAACTATTAAATCTGAAAGAATTGAATAAGTAAAACCACTGATAATAATAAGTTTAAGAATCGATTTAGCCACTTCTACAAGTGAGCGGGTAGAAACCATAACCTTTTTCAATCCGGTTAAGGGATTAAATTTTGTAAAATCGGGTATTAATGCTTTAACGTTAATTTGAAATCCCACCTGAGCAATACCGGCAATAAGCGCAACAACAAACAACACTCCGAAAATAGGACCACATGTTACAATAAAAAAGAAAAAATTATCTTTCATAAAATTCTGGATAAAGTTCTTGTTTATTGTAACGGTATTCAATGTACTAAAAATATTTTTTGTATAAGTAGAAATTTGATTACTTAAAAAATTCTGCATTGTGTATAACATTAACAGACCGGTAAAAAATATTGCAAGGGAATTAACTTCCATACTTTTTGCAACTTTACCTTTTTCGCGGCTATCTTTTAAGCGCTTAGACGTAGGTTGTTCGGTCTTTTCTTGTCCATCAACATCAGCCATCTTATTGCCCCATTGCTTTAATTAACCCAGCAAGGTTATTTTCATATCCTTGCAACAAATACTTAATTACATAAATGTAAACCGGCGTCAAAGAAAATAGCAAAATAAAACCAACGCCTATTATTAAGGGCTGGCTAACAAAAAAAACTTGCATCTGCGGTACAACACGGGTAAGAATTCCTTCAGCAATATAAATAAGAAAATAGGATACTAAAATTGGTGAGGCAATTTTAACGGCTATTATAAAAATATCTGCTGTATATTTAACAAGAAGTTCATAAACTGATTCTGTTATAGTAAACTTACCAATTTGCACCACCGAAAAGGAATAAACCAATCCGCTTATAATGTAATGATGCCCGTTAATTAAAAATAATAAAAGTACAGACGCATAGAACAAAAGTTGACCAATAACATTATTCTCACTGCCGTCTATCGGATTTAATGCATTCGCCATAGATAATTCCATACTAAAACCCATTAAAGAACCGGCATATTCAATTCCATAAAAAATAAAATTCATCATAAATCCGATGATAAGACCCGTAATCATTTCCTTTACAGCATTTGTAAAAATCCAGGCTAAGCCAAATTCCACTGTTATATTGTTTTTATTAATGGTAAGAAATACTATATAGGCAATAACTAAAGATAAAAACACTTTTGCAATTGCAGGAACTGATTTGTCGCCATAAATAGGCGAAGCTACGAATGCAAAGAATATTCGAAGAAAAATTAATAATACAAGAATAAAATCCGCTATTGGAATGTTCATCACCGAATAACCGTATTAAACATAGTAAGAATTTTTTCTGTAAAAGCCACTATCTTATCAATTATCCAAGGCAAAAGAAAAATAATGGTTATTGCAGTAACAAGAATTTTAGGAACAAAAGTTAATGTCATTTCCTGAATTGATGTAGCTGCTTGAAAGATTGAAATAATAATACCCATTATTAGCGAAACACCTAAAATAGGAAGCAGGATAATAAAAGTTGTATAAAATAATTCTTTAAGAATTTCAATAATTAATTCTTCTGTCATCTTAAGAAAAGCTCCTCACTAAAGATCCAACTATTAAATGCCAACCGTCAACAAGAATAAAAAGTAAAATTTTAAATGGGAGCGATATTAGAGTAGGTGGAAGCATCATCATGCCCATTGACATTAAAATACTAGAAATGATCATATCTACCATCAAAAATGGTATAAACAAGAAAAAACCGATAATAAATCCAGCTCTAAGTTCACTTAAAACGAACGCCGGAATTACAACATAAGTCGGTAAATCATTACGATCGTTAGGACGATTTAAATGCGCCAGTCCTATAAATAATTCAAGGTCTTCGTTTCTTACATTTCTAAACATAAATTCTCTTACAGGTTCAATTCCTTTATCATAAGCTTCCTGAGCAGTAATTTGTCCACTCATTAATGGCTTTAAAGCAATATCGTTTACTTTATTCCAAGTAGGAGCCATAACAAAAAACGTAAGAAACAATGCCACGCCTGCCATCAGCTGTGCCGGCGGCATTTGAGGAGTACCAAGCGCCGTTTTTAGAAATGAAAATACTATAATTATTCTTAGGTACGATGTAGTCATTATCATTAAAGACGGTGCAAGTGATAATACTGTTAGAAGAAACAAAATCTGCAATGTTACAGAAACATCATTCGGATTATTTGAGGTTCCCACATTTATGCCAATTTTGGGAAAAGGAAAAGTGGTTGATTGTTGAGCAAAGGACATACTTGTTAATACTATAAAAAATATAATTAAAAAGACTGGGAAAAGCTTTTTCATTTTAATCCAAGATTTTTCTTTAATACAGTAATAAAATTATTTTTTTCATCGTCATAAATATGCTCGTCTATAGGTCTATCCGGCTGCTCCATTTCTTTTAGAAGTGTTATTGAATGTTCGCTTATTCCGAGTATTAAAAGTTTGTCTTCAACTTTAACAACGGAAATAAATTTCTTAGGCATAATCATATGAGAGCCAATTACGTTTATGGATACAAGCGACGATTTTTTCCCTTTAATTGAAATACCATATTTTTTAACAAACAGCAAAACCCCATACAAGAGCCCGACAATAAGAACTAAAGGAATAAAAGCTTTGACGATTTCAAAAAATGACATTAGAGCATTCCTTTTAATCGATTCGAAGGTTCATTTAAATTTGTTATTCTTATACCGAAATGCTTATCGATAACTACAACTTCGCCTTCAGCAATTTTTTTATTATTTACATAAATATCAACGGGCTCGCTTGCAAGTTTATCAAGTTCTATTACATAGCCTCTTTCAAGTTCGAGTATTTCTTTAATTGGCATTTGTGTTCTGCCAAGTTCAATATAAACATTAAGCTGCAAATCTTTAAGAAAATTTAACTTCTCAGAAGTGCTGTCGGATAAATTTTTTGCCTCATCAAATTCTTCAAAATCCGCAACTGCTCCGGTTACTTTGTCGCCTTGTTTAGCACTTTCTGGATTTGAAAAGATTTCCTCTTCCGTATTTTGCTCGTTTGAGTTTACATTTTGTTGTTCGTTTTTTTCATCCATTTTTATACCTGTTCGGATTTATTCATTTCAACTTTTCTGGTAATTTTTATTGCCTTATGTTTGTTTAAAACTCCTGCCCTTCCGTAAAAAAGCACTTTGTCACCTACTTTAATTAAATGTTCATCGCTTATTTTTGTATCAAGTTTTATCAAATCGCCTACTTCAAGTTCAAATAAATTTTGAACAGTTATTGTTGCGGTACCAAATTCAACTGTAACAGGAAGTTTGGTTTTGTAAAGATGATTCTTCATTATTTCTGTTGAAGTTGTGCCCGGGTACTTAGTCGGTCTTATTGTAGATAACTTTTGAGAATTTATTTTTGAAAGGATAGAATCAAAAGCAAAGGTTGCAAAGCACAAATTCATCATATATGTTTGTTCGCCAATTGCAATTTCAAAAGAGATTAACAGAACAGATTCACTTTGAGCAGTTATCTGTGCAAAGTCAATATCAGATTCAAACCTTTCTATTCTAAAATCTAAGTTGTCAATAATTTGCCATGACTTTCTAAGGTCTAGCATTACTCTTTCAACAATAACATTTAAAACTTTTTGTTCTATTGGAGTTATAATATTTGCTTGTTTAGAACCTACACCGCTACCTCCAAGAAGCCTATCAACTAAAGTAAGAGCTAAATCAAGATTCAGCTCCAATATTCCTTTAATATCTGTATTTTTAATTTCAAAATTATATAAACATGCGGGATTAGAAACAGACAAAACATATTCGGAATAATAAATTTGGTCTATAGAGGTAACGCTAATATTCACAATTGTCTGTAGTTTTGAAACCAAAAATGAAGCAAAGCTTTCTGCAAAATTTTCATTGATATTTCTGATTGTTCTAAGCTGATTTTTAGAAATTCTATTAGGCAGCCTAAAATCAAAAAGAATTGCTTCCTGTTCATTTGTTTGAGCTGGAGCTTGCTCGTCGCCGCTTTTAACTTTATTAAGCAGCAGATCTATTTCTTGTTGTGAAAGTACTTCAGCCATAGGTTATTGAAGAATATACTTACTAAAATAAATTGTGTTAATCGAGACTGATGGAATCATCTGAGTAATTCTACCAGCAATTTGGGTCTTTAATGTATCTCTGTACATCGTATTATCAAGCTGATCTACTGTTTTGCTTGACAAAACAGAAATTACTGCATCTTTAACAATTGCATCTCGACTTTTTAAATCGTTTAGCATATTTGCAGTTCTAAGGTCAATACCTACCGATGTAAGAAGTAATCTTTTCCCGTCTGTATCTGCTGGGTTTACGATGATGTCATCAAGAGAATAAATATACTTTCCGAAATCGATAGGAGGAAGTTTGTTCTGGGAAGAGTCGGCTGTTTGAGCCGTATTTCCCTTTGCATTTTCAGCAGCCTTGCTTTCAAACTTTTTCATCAAAATATTAGCAGTTATAAAATAAACAGCAACAAGCTGCACTATAAATATTGGAAGACCGAATATAAGTACTTTAGCATTAATGCCAGGTTTTACATCCTTAACCTTAATTTCATCGTTCTTCGTTGATTCTAATTGTTCATCTGGTAATGGCATAAATCATCGTTTTTTTATCTTTTTTAACTCAATTGATATGCCAATAGGATTGTTTTATCTTTTATAAATTTTAAGAAATGATCTTATTGTTGAATGGTTATTATTGTACACTTGGTCGAAATTATTGAAATTAAAAAGCAAAATTTTCTAAGCTGAAGAGCCCGCTTTCGGTGCGGGCTCTTGTATGAGGCAACATTTTCTTTTATACTAATTTATGTACAATGAGAATTACATGAAGTTATTCTTTTTATGATTATTGAATAAGACCTGTTATAACCTGCAGCATTGTATCTGAAGTAGTTATTACTTTTGCATTTGCTTGGAATCCTCTTTCGGCAACAATCATATTTGTAAATTCTTGTGAGAGGTCTACGTTCGATTGTTCAAGAGCACCGGATTGAATTGTGGTGTTAGAATTGATACCAGGGCTATTAATTATTGGAACTCCAGAGTTTGCCGCAACGCTGTACATGTTGTTGCCCTCGCTTACTAATCCATTTAAGTTATTAAAAGTTGCAACCATTACTTGTGCTAATGTTCTTGAATTACCATTTGAAAAAACACCAACTATATTTCCATACTGATCTATATTCAAGTTTGTTAATGATGCTGCTGCAGAACCATCCTGACTCAATGCAGCTACTTGTGAACTTAAAGATGTTTGTGTAATACCGGAAGTACCCAATCCAAAATTCAATTGCAAAGGTTCAGATTCGGCTCCATTTGACGGAGTAAACGTGACGCTTGGAATTGGAGGAGTAGAAGTAATTAGATTTGTTCCCTGGTAAACACTTTGTATTGATCCGTTGGAGTCAAATATTATTGTACCGTTAGCCGGTGAACTTAAAGTACCGGCTGAGGCTGGTAGTGATGCTTTCCATGCCCATTTATTCGTGTCAATATGATCGAATTGTACAGACAAAGTGTAGGGGTTACCTAACGAATCATATATTGTTACAGCACCAGTTACGGGCGTTTCTGTTTCGCCCTGATTTATTCTTGCAACTGCACTCGAATCAGCATTTAAATTTGTAAGACTTGAAAAGTTCAAATTAAAATTAATGTTGTCTGTTGTATCAGAAATATCTATTTGCGGATTTGTACATGCGCCAGTTGTTGGATCAAAAGTTAAAGTTTGAGCTGTTCCACTCTGAACTAAAGTAGTATTATCTGCACTGTAGATATCATAGTTTGCAGTCCACGTACCAGTAGTATCTTGTGAATAATATGTTCGCAAAGTATAAGCACTACCATCTTTATTATAAATAGTAGCTTGCTGATATGTTGTTGGATCTGCAGCATTATAAGGTTGCCCACCCGGATAGTAAATTGTACTGGTCGGAATCTCCTGTTTAAGGTTACCAACTAACTCAACAATATTGGTAGCAATAGTCGGTGAGCTGCTCTGCAAGTTACCACCCCATGAAGTTGTAGAAGTTTTAACAGCAGGTAACTTTAAATTTTTATCTATTATTATGTCCTGCAAAGTTGTTCCCGCTGGAATTTCACCTGCGCCATTTGCCACTTTACCTTGAACAACTGCCCCATTTGAAGAGTTTACTAATTTTCCATTAGCATCAAAACTAAAGGCACCAGCTCTTGAATAGTAATTTGTTCCGTTACTGTTTAATATAAACATACCATTTCCCTGTAATGCAAGATCGGTAGTTACATTGGTAGTTTGAAATGTACCTTGATTCCAATTTCTGTCTATAGAATTAATTTTTGTTCCAAGACCAACTTGGAATGAATTTGTTCCGCCGGTTGTACTTGTTGGGTTTGTACCGGATTTTATTAGCTCGTTAAACGTATCGCTAAAAGTTACACTTGAGCTTTTGAATCCGATTGTATCAACATTAGAAATGTTATTGCCTACAACATCCATCATTTGCTGTAAGCTTTGAAGACCGGAAACGCCTGAGAAAAGTGAATTTAAAAGTGCCATAATAACCTCCTATGGTTTTTTTACGGAGAATTTTCTCCATTATTTATTGATTTTTATTGATTCAGCTTCAGTCAGTCAGCTAAATCCAGAGCGTCCATAAAAGGTCCCGCTCTGCTTCGCTTTGGCGAAGTAAGTATTTATTTAATTTTTATTGTGCAAAAACAACACTGTCAATATTTGTAAAAACATTTTCACTGCTCTGATCAACCGGTAATGCTGTAACAACCGTTCGATTTGGTACATTAACTATGAAAGCCGTGTTATTCATCATTACCAATGAATCTTTTGAGCCTTTCGATTCTGCCTTTTGAACAGCATTTTGTATACGATCAATATCAGAATCTGAAAGCTGAATATTTCGATTCTCCAATCTTTTAAGTGCATGATTTGAAAATTTTAGCTTATCTAATTCCTGTTGAAATATTGAGCTAAAATTTGAAGAATCTTGTACTTTCGTTGAAGCGAAATCTTCTTGCTGAGTAATCGGAATAAAAGGAACGCTTATTCCATTTATTTCTGTCATTTTAATTTCCTTTATTCATTTGGGTCTGAAGTTAATATTTCTGAAACGTCCGACAGTTGATATTCTGCATTATCAACCACCAAAGTTGTTCCCGAACTACCAAACTTAATTGCGCTTACATCTCCCGCTGCATATGCATTAGCAGATAGACTAAGCCCCGTTAAACTTGTCGCCTGCATTTTAATAGTGTATGAACCACTTGGCAACGAGTTACCATTATTATCGGTAAAATTCCAGGAAAGTTTATGCTCTCCTTGATTTAAAGAAACATTACTAATCGTTTTAACAAGATTGTTATTAGAATCATATATGTCTATTTCCGCAGATTTTGCATTTGCCGGCAAATTATATCCAATTTCTGCAGAACCTTGTCCGTTATTTTGGATTGTACTTCCCAGTGTTACATATTTCCCAATTAAGTTTGATGCAAGTGAGTTAGTTATAGACTGTGATAAAGCATAATTTGCATTTAAGCTTTGTGTCATTGATGTATTAAGATTCTGTAATTGTTCTAAAGAGCTGAATTGGGCGAGCTGCGACGCATACTGTGTACTGTCCATAGGATTTGTTGGATCCTGATTTTGCATTTGAGCAACCAATAATTTCAAAAAATCATTCTCCGTCATTCCACCCGCAGAACTGCTCGACAATGTACCGCCTGAGGACGATGTTCCGCTCGAAGAATTTGTACTCGGCAAAGAATTCAAACTATTTATCATTTTTTCTCCTTATATTAAGTATTCATAAGTATTGTAACCCAATTTTTTTGCTGCAACCGAGTCAGGTATTTCTTCTATTTTATTACTTGCAGCAGAATATTGAGATTTCTTTTTTGCATTAAAAAAACGTGATGGTTTTTGTTCTCCCCCCGATAATTCTACATCCAAAGTGCTTAATTGTAGCCCGTTCAGGTTTAATGACTGCTTCAAATTATCTATATGGGTTTGCACCATCTGTTTAACAGAATCATTTTCCACTTCAACATGTGCACTAACCGAATTTCCGGATACGTCTAATGAGATTTTTACTTTACCTAAATTTTCTGGTTTTAATTGCAAAACCAAATTTTTTGATTCCCCTTGTAAAACAAATTTCGAAATTTCTTTTGAAAGGTTTGCTATTTCTATTGTCTTTATTGAATTATTTAATTGGTTTATGTTATCTGGAATTTTATCTGTCTGAAAAATCTGATTAACATTTTTATCCGTTACCTGGTTTGTAACAAAATTTGAAATTTCATCCTTCGTCTTGTTTTTTGAAAAATCATTTTTATAATCTCCGGAATTATTTTCTATTGCTGCTATCCGGTTTACACCAGCACTATTTGAAATCTGGCTTCCTTCATTTATTTCGAAAATATTTCTTGTTTCATTTGTACTCAAATCTTTAGAATCAGAAACTTGTTCTTTAAAAACCGGCGTATAAATTTCATTTTCCTTCTCAGTTGAATTGTTTGCTGTGCTTTTCGCGACTTCTTTTGCACTTTCATTAAAAGTTTGATTTTCCGTTTGTATTTGCTTTTGAGTATTATGTTCTGAACTAAAATTTGGGGAATTTAAAATATTTTCTTTCTCACGGGTCGAAGAGCCGTCAACTGAAGTATCGGCAGTTTTGGTATCAACTTGCTCTATACTTTTAAGTTGATGTTTTAATGATAACTTCAAAACCAACGGCGGCTCGAATAATTCTCTTACAGGGGCTTGTAAATTCGGCTGCTTTATCTGAATAAAATTATTATTACCAGTTTCAACTGAATTCTTATCTTCTGACTTTATTTGAAAGTTATCAGTTGAAGTTGAACTTTGCAGCGAACTTGATGATTCAGTTTTAATTTGAGTTGAGGGCTTATTTTCAACATCCCCTTTTGTTTCCGGCGTTACTTTGATAGTAATAACAAATTTATCATCGCCGTAAGGTATTTGAAAAGGTTTAGTTAGATTTGTTTCAGATTTATTTTCAACTGTTGTTTTAACTGTCTCTTCTGAAGTTTGCCCTAAATTATCCTCCGCCTTTGAATTTTGTGAATTATTTGAAGTCAATACATTTCGAGTTTGAGAACTTGTTAATCCAGTTTTGTTAGCAAAATTATTTCCCGTCAAACCTTCATAATCTTTTTCTTGAGTTGACTGCAGAGGCTGAAATTTTATGTCCACATAATTTTGTTTTTCCACTTCTTTTGACGTGGAAGATACTTTGATGTGTTCCGTGTTATTCCCAATTATTGATGTAATTTGATTGTTCTCTGAAGTATAATTTGATTTTGTCAAATTTGATTCAACTTCTACATTGTTCAATGTTGTAGAATTAAAATTTTTTTCTTCTTCTACATTTTGATTTATTGCTGCATTTGGATAATTACTTTCATTATTTTTTGAAGTGGTTTTGGAGTCCACAAGCGATAAATTTAAATCATTACTATTACTATTTTTTATAACGACTTTTGTATTTGAATTTTCAGTTAAATCAACAAAAAAATTATTAGAGGAAACCTCTGAAGAGAAATTTTTATTATCTTGTGTTTTACCTGTTGTATTTATTAATTCTGAAGTGCTACCGGTTTGTACATCACTTTTTAAGGATTTAAATGGATCTTCTATCTTTTGAATTTCTACATTAAATTGTTTACTGCCAATATTAAAATTCAAGATTACGTTATTATTAGTCTGAAGAAAATTAGAAATAATTTTCTCAATTTTTTGTTTTTCATCCGTTACACTGCCATTACTTCTGTTAGCTGCAGGCTGTACTAAAAAATTCCTATCGTCTACAGGAGTTATTTTTAGAGCCGGGAAAAGATTGAAAATAATTTGCAGGAAAGAATTTACATCTGATGAATTTGTCAAAAGATTTATTGTTTTAGTATCGCTTGATTTGCTAGTGCTTTCAGAAGTTTCTAAAATGGATTTATTGTTTTTTGAATTCTCCGGCAATAATCCTTTAATGAGATCGTCAATATTGATTATTCCGTTAGAAGTTTCTGCTTTAGTAGCGCTATTGGCATCAATTTGATTTAATGAACTCAAAATAATCGATAAGCTATTAAGTAAAGAATCTTCACTGCCGGCTTTTTTATTCAATGCTGGTTCTGAAGATTGATTTGATTGAGAATTATTTTCATCAACTATTCTTATTATATCCGAAAACAAGTACGAAGCATTATTAAGTTTACTTGCTTTTGGAGTAGCTATCAAATCAGTTTGGGAACTGGTTTGTACGAAAAGTGGATTAAACAACATTTTATTTTGCCTGTGTAATTCTATTTGCGGTTTCTGGATTTAATTCGGACAATATATCGGCTGCTTTTTTTTGTCTCATAGAATAAATTATATCTCTTGCTACATTATCGGAATAACTCGAAATTATTTTAGCCGCACTCTTCGGATCCATTGATTCATAAAGCTTTGCAGTTTGTTTTGTCCAATTAATATAACTTGTGTCAGGTTTTGTATTTACTTTTTGAACCGTTTGTGCTTGTAAATTCTTACTTGCTTGTTGTTTTAATTGATCTTCGACCTTTTGCAAAACTTGCTGTAAAGTTTTAACACTATCTATTAAAAGTGAATCTTGAAAGACCCTGGTTACAACAGTATCGCTTTTAGCACCATAAATTGTTCTAAGAGAATCAAATTCAGTTTTTAATTGAGTTTGAATGAATCCTTTTAATTCCTCAAATGATACTTTTGAAGCATCATTTAAATTGTTTGACTTAGATGGTTGTTGAACTACGGAAAAATCAAAGCGGAACATATCTTTAAAGATGGAATTCAAATAAATAATTCCCGCAGTAGTAATCAAAAATGCTGCTAAAAAAATTGTTGTATATATTATTTTTGATTTCACTTTTCTTGCCTAACAAACTTTTGAGTTGCAATTTCATTTATTTGTTCTAGTTCGATTTTGTCTTGTTCTTTTCTAAAAATTTCAAAATAATTTTCTTCAAGAGTATTGAATATTTTTTGTTCTTTGGATTTTTGTATCAGTTCATCCATTTTCAATTTTCTTTTATCATTCAAAATTTTAATTTGGTTCATCAAAATCATTCGTTGATTTCTTAATGATAATTCATAATTTTTTTTAAATTTTAGTTCAGCCGCCGAAATACCGCCTTTAAAAAAATTTTTTTTACTTTTAAGTTCTTTTTCTGTTAAAATTTTATACTCGTCTTCATTTTTTTTAATTTCAAGATCAATTAAGGCGATTTCCTTTTGAGCTTTTTTTTCTAAAGCTTCTTTAACTTTTTTAATTGATTCAAATTTATAATGAAACTTAGACATACATTATTGCAACGGTTCTTCAATTATTTCTTTTAATTGTTTTACAGCTTGGTCAAAAGTTGATCTTTCTGAAACATCTTGTTTTAAATAACTTCTTAAAAATCTAATTTTTGAGAGAGCATGGTCAATTTGGGGGTTGCTTCCCTTTACATAGGCGCCAATGTTAATCAAGTCTTCGGCTTCTCTATAAGTAGCAAGTATTTCATTAAAAGCAATTGCCCGCATCCGGTGATCTTTTGAGACAATATCCGGCATAACTCGGCTTACACTTTGAAGAGGATCAACAGCCGGGAATTGACCTTTGTTCGCAAGTTTTCTTGAAAGCACAACATGTCCATCTAAAATTGATCTTACCGCGTCGGCAATTGGTTCAGTCATATCATCGCCATCAACAAGCACAGTATAAAACCCAGTTATTGAGCCCTTGTCTTTTGTACCAGCTCTTTCAAGGAGCTTAGGAAGTATAGCAAATACTGACGGCGTGTATCCTTTGGTTGTTGGTGGCTCACCAACGGTAAGCCCAATTTCACGCTGTGCCATAGCAAATCTTGTAACGGAATCCATCATTAATACAACATCTTTTCCCTTGTCTCTAAAATATTCAGCTATTGTAGTACCGATAAATGCCCCTTTAACTCTAATAAGCGCAGACTTATCGCTTGTTGCAACAACAACAACCGACTTCTTAAGCCCTTCTGTGCCCAAATCTTTTTCAATAAACTCTCTAACTTCTCTTCCGCGTTCGCCAATTAAGGTAATAACATTAACATCAGCATTTGTGTTTCTTGCAATCATACCCATTGTAACACTTTTGCCTACGCCACTGCCAGCAAAAATGCCAAGCCTTTGTCCTTTTCCAACCGTTAATAATCCATCAATGGATCTGACACCGGTTTGAAGTGGCGATGATATTCTCATTCTTTCCAAAGGATTTGGTGGTTCGTTGTAAACACTTTTATAATTTGAACAAAAGATTTCACCTTTTCCATCGATAGGATTTCCAAGCCCATCAATTACTCTTCCTAATAATTCCTCGCCAACTGCAACAGTAAAACTTTTCCCACTTGCAATAATTTCACATGCAGGCGATATATTTTGAACTTCACCAAGAGCAATTGACAAAACTTTCCCTTCCTTGAAACCAACGACTTCTGCTTTACAAACTTCGTTACCGTCACGGTCGATAACAAAACAAATTTCACCCAAAGAGACATTTGGACCAGAAGATACAATTACTAACCCAATAATATCTGTTACTCGACCATTGACTTTAATTGGGTCAATACGTCCAATAACTCTTTTGTACTTTTTAATTAATTCATTACTAACATCCATCACGACACACTGTGGGTAAAAATTGATTCTAATTGTTTTTTCACTTCGTTAAGTTGGGAAGTAATTCTTGCATCAACGTTACCGATTTCGGTTTCGACATAACATCCGCCTTGTTCAATTCCTTCATCGGGCTCAAATTTTATTTTTGTAAAAGTATCTTCCATCAAAAGATTATTACTTTCTTTATTTAATACATCGTAATCTGCAGGGTTTATTTTGACTCTTATGTCGTTAGAGCCTAAAACACGCCTTAAGGAATCTTTTAAAACTTCAGTTATAATTGGTTCCTGAGAAATTTCACGTTTAATTATTTTTTCGGAAAGTTCAATAGCAAGTTTTACAACAGTTTTTTCAAAATCCAATTCATATTCAATCAATGCTGCTTCCATTTTAGCGGCTATATTTTCTATTACATTAAACTTAGCTAAAAGTTTTTCAGAATATTCTTTTTCCAATTTATCGAGAGCTGCCTTATGTCCTTCTGTATAACCATGTTCATAATTTTGTTTTAATTGGTTTCGAAAATAATCTTCTTCTTTTTCGGTTTCAAAATTTTCATTTTGAAATTGGTCTTTCAAAAGAACATTAAGCTTCTTTGATTTTACATTTAATTTAATTATCTCAGACATAAACCTCTTCTGCGCCACCTCTCATGTTTAGACTTATTTCTCCGCTTTCTTCGAGAGCTTTTACAACATCTATAATCTTGGCTTGTGCAGCTTCCACTTCTTTTAATTTAACCATACCCATGTATTGTAATTCCTCTTTGAGAAGATCAGCAGCTCTTTCGGACATATTTGAGAATATTTTTTCTTTTAGTTTATCATCTGCAATTTTTAGGGAGAGTGCTAGATCTTTACGGTCTACTTCTCTCAATATTTTTTGAATATCTTTATCTTGAATATTTATTAAATCTTCAAACAGTAGCATCAATCTTTTGACCTCTCCTGCTACATCGGGGTCTTTACCTTCAAGGTTTGCAAGAATTTCTTTGCTTAAACTTACGTTTGTCCTGTTCAGAATAGCCGCTAAACTTTTAGTGCCACCAATTTTACTTAGTGATTGCTGCATATTTAAGCCGGCCATATCGTCAACAACTTTTTCAACTTGTTTAAGAGTTTGTGGAGAAATTTTTCCAAGTGTAGCGATACGAAATACAACATCAGTGCGCAAGGGTTCTTGCATTTCTTTTAATACCTCTGCAGTTTGATCTGGGGCTAAATGTGAAAGTATAAGAGCTATTGTTTGTGGATGCTCTTTACTTAAAAAACTAATTAGCTGAGCAGAATCAGCTTTTTTTAGGACATCAAATCCACGCAGGGTTGTAAGATTTTTAACCTTCTCAATTATTTCTACAGCTTTGTTAAAACCAAAAGATTTTTCAAGAATAGCTTGCGCATATTCTAAACCTCCTTCAAGCACATATTCTCTTGCAGTAACCATGTTATAGAATTCTTCCATAACCGAATCGACTGTATGAGAAGGAATATTTCTCACTTTAGATATTTCAGTTGAGATAAGTTCAACTTCGCTGGCATCAAGGTATTTAAATACTTCGGCAGCGCTTTCCACGTTAAGTGCAATCATTAAAAGAGCGGCTTTTTGTACGCCAGTTATTTCTATGGATCTTGTATCTCTTGCCATATTTATCTTTTAGTATTCTTCTTCATGTAACCAGGAATTAATTAATTTTGCAGCTTCAACAGGATTCTTAGAAACATAATTAGTTATCTTTTCTTGTTGATTTTTCTTTCTTACTGCTTCATCAGAAATTTCATCTTCAAGATCGCCAATTGGTAAAAGTGGCTTTTTTAATCCACCACCTAATTGTTGAGAGCTTCTACCGCTGTTTAATTCGGGGCGGGAATAATTGTCAAGCGCCAATTCATTATTTCCAAAGGTTCCTATTACAATTTTTTCATTCTTAAGTCTCTTCATCAAACCTTTCAATAGGAAAATTGATGCCACAATTGCTCCTATCATCAAGATTGGATTAAGATATTTATTCAGATCATCGCTTACGCCGTTTGTTTCAATTTTTTGATCTTCGGGTGCTTTTGTTTCAAATGGAATATTTACCAAAGAGAATTGGTCATTTCGCGTTGAATCAATTCCAATAGCATTTCTTACAAGTTCCGAAAGTTTAAATAATTGAGATTGAGAACGCGGTTCGTAAACATCTTGTACTTTATCGCCTTTCTTAACTTCTTTAGAAACATCGTTAACCACAACGGCTACGCTTAATTTTTTTATATTTCCTGAACCAGCGATAAGCTTTTCAATAGTTTTACTAACTTCATAATTCGTTGTTGTATTCTGGCTAGTCTGCGCTGTTGAATCGCCAAGATTTTTCCCGTTGTTATCCGATTTAATAATCTGTTCGCTAATTGCAACTTGGGAATTGGGATCGTAACTTTCCATGGTTTTTTCAACTTGGTCAAAATTCAAATCAGCATTTACTTCCACCATGGAATTTCCATATCCCAAAACGTTATCAAGCATACCCTGAGCTTTTTGTGCAAGATATGACTCAACCGAACGTTTAATCTCATATTGTTTTGAGCTAGAAATAGCCAGTGGATCATCGTCTCCTTCTCTTGAAAGAAGTTTGCCTTGAGTGTCGAGAACAGTAACTTTTCCGGGTTGAAGTCCTTCCACGCTACTTGAGACTAAATTGACAATTGCAGCAACATTATTTTTTGTTGGTGTAAAACCGTCTCTTAATTTAAGTACAACCGCCGCGGTAGGAAGTTTTTCTTCATCTTTAAAAACTGATTTTTGAGGAATTACAATGTGAACTCTCGCACCATCTACGCCATCGATGCTCATAATTGTTTTTGCAAGTTCTCCTTCCAGTGCTCTTTTATAATCGAGCTTTTGCATAAACTCAGACATTCCCATAGTGTTTTTATCAAATATTTCATAACCCACAACACCAGAGCTTGGAATTCCTTTTCCAGCTAAAGTCAATCTTTCCTCATAAACTTTATCTTTAGGTATTTCAATTGTGTTTCCGTTGTTACTAAATCGATAAGGTACTTTTTGGGAATTTAATTCGCTTATAACTTTTGAAGCATCTTCTTGCGAAAGGTTTGAGAAAAGCGGGGAATAATTCGGCTGATTTAAGAAGAAAATTAGCAACCCAAGAAGTAAAGCAGTTAAAGCTACCGAACCGCCCACAACTATTTTTTGTTGAAGTGTGAACTTATTAAATATATTAATCAGTGCGCTAAGAGGATTATCTTTCATTGCTAAATCTGTATGTTAGTTAGTGTTTTATACATGTCAACAGCTTTGTTTCTTATTTCCATTAATAATTCCAGACTTGTTTTTGCCTTTTCACCGGCAATCATAACATCTTGAATTTGAATATCTCCTCCAGTTACATATTCTCGAGCAGCTTTATCGGCATCTAATTGGCTTTTATTAACATCGCTGACAAATTCAGAAAGTATGCTTCCAAAGCCATCTCCGCTGTTGCCTTCAACTTTACCCGGGTTCATAAGATTGGGCATCATTTTGGAAATTTCATTTATCTGCATTTTATCCTCTCCTATCTATTAAAGAACCTATCTGAACACCAGACATTTGACCGTTGCGTTTATAAAAATGATAGTCTTTTATTTCTGATGCGTTATTCGGATATAATTCGCCGAAATAATCCTTTTCGGCTTTTGTAAGATTATCGGTTTTATCTGCCTGAACCGAATTTTGCCTAGCTACCGACGACGTTTCAGTAGTTTTCATTTCAGTTTTCATATTATAATTTACATGTGGCGTATAATTTCCGATCATATTGGTATTAATTTTCATTTGTTAAATTCCTAATGAATCTTTAACCATTTGTTTAGATGAATTTAATGCCGTAAGATTTGCTTCATAACTTCTGCTTGCCGAAATCATATCAACCATTTCGGTAACGATATTAACATTCGATTCTTGAACGTAGCCTTTTTCATTTGCAAACGGACTATCTGGCATGTAAACCATGTCTCCAGGAGTTTGGTCTGTTACTTCCTTAGAAACAATACTATTTGCTCCGTTTAAATTTTGTGGTTGTAAAAACTGTGGATTAGCAATATGGCTTGGTTCTGTTGTATTTAATTTAAGAGTACCCGTTTCTGTGGTAAGGTTGTTCGAAAACATATTTTGTTTCTCGCTTACAGTCAAGAATTTTCTTTTATATGGCTGCCCATCGGCTGTTCTGGTAACATCTGCATTAGCTATGTTCTCTGCAATTAATTCCATTCTTTTTCTTTGAAGACTTAACCCCTCAGCACTGATACTGAACCCTGGGAACATGTTACCAATTTTCATCATTGACCTCCATTACCGTTAATTACCATTTGAATATTTTTAAAATACTCACCTATCTTTTGCGAAACGAAACTGAAGTTTAATTGATTTTCTGCAAGCTCAGCCATCTGCTTATCAATGTCCACGTTGTTTACACCTGAAACATTATCGGTACTTTTATCAACTTTAATTTCAAACTGAGGAAGAGAATTGATTTGGTTACCCCCTATATGTCTAAGTTCAGTAGTCTTTAATGTAGAAGTCATATTTTCATCAAGAACATTTTTGAATTCTACATCTTCGCTCTGATAGTTCTGAGTACCAACATTAGCAATATTTTTACTTATAACTTTATTCTTTAATGCACAAAAGTCAGCAAAATTTTCTAACAATTTTATAGTGGAAACTGACATCTATTCTCCAATAATTTTAGAATGTAAAAGTCAAAATAGATGCCATATCAAAAGATGGCATAAATGTATCTAAGGATGAGGGAATAAGAGAATGAATTGGCTAAATCTGGACACTTGCAAATTATTATTCATATTAGTCAGCAGTATCAGAATAATCAAGGATGATGGATTTTGTCTGTCCGCAAGAACAAACAAATTTAATTTCTTTAATTGAGTCGTTAGCGTCTTTTTTCAAAATAACTTTTACGCCGTCATGGCTTTCTTCTTCCACTGTTATTTTAGTTTTACCTACAATGGTAGCTTCAGAAGATTTAATAAAATTTTTAGAATTTTTATTAGTGGGTAGATCAAATTCTCTAAATACTGGTTCTTCGAAATTATCATTCATATTAAATCACCTTATTTATTAGTTCCGGAATTCTTTCCAACGGAGCGACAACGTCAGCAATTCCACCATCTACAATTGCCTTAGGCATTCCATAAACAACGCAACTGCTTTCGTCTTGAGCAATGGAGTACCCGCCTAAATCTTTTAACATTTTGATTCCTTCAAATCCATCTTTTCCCATGCCCGTCATAATTATTCCCAGGGCATATTTACCGTAAGTATTAACAACAGATTCAATCATAACGTCTACTGATGGGCAGTGAAGAGTGTTAGAAGGTTGGGAAGAAATTTTAATTACCTCGTTTCCACCAATACTCTTTTCAACCGTCATGTGGAGGCCACCCTGAGCAATATAAACAACTCCTTTACGAATCAATTCGTTGTTCTCAGCTTCTTTAACTTCAACCTGACTTAACGAATTTAATCTTTCAGCAAGTGATTTTGTAAACTTTGGCGGCATGTGTTGAACAATAAAAATAGGTATTTTAAGTTTAGGAGAAATCTTAGGAATTACTTTTTGTAAAGAAAAAGGTCCACCGGTGGAAACTCCTATTGCAATTGCATGATATCCGATATTAGGAATATCACCGGTAAAAGGCTGATTAAATTTTTTGGTCTGTGGAATAGATAAGCCCGAGTTTACTTTTTGAATTCTTCTAAGCCTATCTTGTACCTTACGCTGTTTAACGATTTCTTTAACTTTTTCTATAAGTTCTTCTTTAATTTTAATAATATTGATATTAACAAACGACAATTCTTTGGGTATAAAATCAACAGCGCCATATTCAAGTGCTTTCAAAGTGACTTCTGCTCCTTCTGTAGTAAGAGAGCTCAGCATAATAACAGAAGTAGGACAGTCTTCCATAATTTTTTTCAATGCCGTTAATCCATCCATCTTCGGCATTTCAATGTCGAGTGTAACTAAATCCGGTTTAAGTTCTTTAACAAGCCGGTAACCTTCTTCTCCATCTTTAGCCATACCAATAACTTTAATGTCCGGATCGCTTTCCAACATAATAGAAATTGATTTGCGCATAAAGGCAGAATCGTCAACTACAATAACTTTTATTTGCTCCAAATTAATCCGCCAATTTATTTATAAGTTCGCCAATGTCAACAATCATAACAACAGTACCGTCACCCATAATTGTTGAACCGGCTATACCTTCAATGTTTCCTAAATAATTTCCGAGCGATTTAATAACCACTTCTTTCTGCCCGAGCAATCCATCTACTTTTATCCCAAACCTTTTTTCAGCAAGCCCAACAATAACCACATACTGCCAGATTACTCGATCATCTTTTTGTTTATTCCGATAAAGTAAATTATCAATTTCAACAAGAGGAATAACACTGTCTCGCCTTCTAATTGTTTCATGTTGATTTACAAGATAAATATCTTCAACATGAACTCTAACAACTTCAACAACAGAGTTAAGGGGAATAATAACAGTTTCAGAATTAACTTTAACAATTAGTCCGGGAATTATTGCCAAAGTTAAAGGAAGTTTAATTAAAATTTTAGTTCCTTTGCCAACAACGGAATCGACACTAATGATGCCGCGCAATTTCATCACGTTAGTTTTCACAACATCCATTCCAACTCCCCTTCCAGAAACATTAGTAACTACTTCAGCCGTTGAAAATCCTGGTAAAAAGATCAGATTAAATGCATCTTGCTTGGATAATTCTTTTGCCTTTTCTCTTGAAATTAGTCCTTTACTAATAGCTTTTTCCTTAATAAAATCTGGGTCAATTCCTTTACCATCGTCTTCAATAGTAATAACAATTTGATTCCCTTCCTGCTCGGCAGATAAGGTTACGGTACCGACACGGTCTTTGCCAGCTTTCTCTCTTACCTCTGGAAGTTCTATACCATGGTCAGCAGAGTTTCTAATTAAATGAACTAATGGATCATTAATTTCTTCAATTAAAGTTTTATCCAGCTCGGTGTCTTCTCCTTTTAGCACAAGATTAATTTCTTTTTTTGTTTCTTTGGCAAGGTCACGCATCAAACGTGGAAAACGATTGAATACTTTTCCAATTTTAACCATTCTGGTTTTCATAACAACAAGCTGTAGCTCATTTGTCATTAAATCAATTTGCTTAGTTGCATCAGCAAGGTCACGTGATATTTTTGTTCCTTCATACTCCAAAGCAACTTCGGAATTAACTTGTGCAAGCCGGTTTCTACCAAGTACAAGTTCTGAGGCTATGGTCAAAAGTTCGTCAAGTCTTTCCACATCCACGCGGATTGTGTTTTCGGTTTTCTTTGTGTTTGCATCAACTCTTGCGACTTCTTTTGGCTTAGGTTCCTTTTTTTCTTCGTTGCTTTTTGGAGTTTCAGGGGCAATAATTTTTCCTTCACTTGTTTCTGGTTTTTTGGTATTCTCTTTTTCAACTTTATTATCTTCTTTTTTTTCGCTTGCTGGTTGCTCTAAATTATCCAGAAGTTCATTCAGCAATTCGATCGCCTCGTCTATCGGTACATTTTCATTTTGATTAACCTCGATGTTGGAGAGTAGCTCTTTAATTTTATCATAAGCCATTAAAATCCCATCCATTAATTCGGCGGTTAAGATAGCTTCACCTTTTCTAAGTTTGTTAAGTAAATCCTCGCACCGGTGAGTAATCATGGTAAGACGATCCAGCCCTAAAAAACCGGAAGTCCCTTTTATGGTATGAAAGGATCTGAACACTTCATTTAGAAGATCGGCGTCATTTGGTTTATTTTCAAGTTCGATTAAATTAATATCTAACTTCTCGAGAATTTCTTTTGTCTCGATTATAAAGCTTTCAACGATCTCCTTCATTTCGGGATCGGTTAACATTGAATATGAATTATTTGCAGCCATAATTAAGAAAAAAGTTTATCTATTTCATCTTGCGACGCTTTATTTAGCGTACTATTTATTATCAAATCAACAGAATCTTGTTTGTTTGAGTCCTTAGTATATCTTGCATCTGCATCAAAAGTTTTTTCATCTGTTTCATTAATCATCTGTACTTCAAAATTCTTTATATCAGACTCATCAAGATGCACAATTAAAGAAGCTAATCTTTTCTGGACAGATTCAATTAAGTGATTAACAGCAGCAAGCTGTTGAGAAGTAATATCCTGCACCTGAAGTGAAAGACTAATGTTGTAAACATCATTTTTAATTTTATTGAAAGAATTTAAAAGGACCTGACTTTGAGATTCAAACTTTTTGTTGTTTTCATATTTTTTAATAAGGGTTTCTGCTTCCGGGGTATTTGGTAAAAGTTTTTTAATATTGTCCCAAATATTACGTTTATTTTCTTCTTCTTTTTGGACATCATTAAAAATAGTTTCAATCTTTCCCAAATCTGCAGAAATGGAATCAACAATGTCTAATATTTCAGTAGTAGCAAGCTCAGTTGCGCTTGAAACATTAGTAATTTGATCCTTTGCTTTTGGCATTTTAGATGTGCTATCGGCAATAGAGTGATTGATATCGTCCAAAAGTGGAACGGTATCCCTCATAAAATCAATAATGCTTTGAATAATTGGAATTAATTTTTGACCATACCAAAATATAGATTTTAGGTCGTTAAGTCTTTCGAACAACTCTGACATATTAGATACTTTTTTCATAAAAAATCCTTTTCTATGAAGCGTTAATAATTTGATCAATTTTTTCTTTTAATATTTGAGGAGTAAAAGGTTTAACGATATAATTATTAACTCTTGCCTGTAAGGCTTCAATAATATCTTCTTTTACTCCGCGTGTAGTAACCATTAAGATAGGAAGCTTTGAAAGCTTTTCATCTCCACGAATAGATTTTACAAGTTCCAGCCCACTAACTACAGGCATGTTCCAATCGGTAATTACAAAATTAATAGAATTATCGGCATTAAGCTTTTCAAATGCGTCTTTACCGTCGACGGCTTCAACAAAATCATTATAGCCTAAATTTCGCAGAGAATTAACAACAATTCTGCGCATTGTAACCGAATCATCAACAACAAGAAATTTAAGTGACATATTATAATCCTCAATTTAAATATTTAGCAACTTCGTAAGCAATTCGTTTTGGATCGAACGGTTTAATTAAATAAGAGTTCGCGCCAAAGTTCATACCTTTTTGAATTTCTTCGCTGCCTCCGAGTGAAGAAAGAATAATAATTGGTATATCCTTAAACTCTTCATTACTTCTGATAGATTTAATCAATTCAAATCCATCAACGTTCGGCATGTTTAAATCTGTTATAACAAGATTTACTTTATGGTTTGGTAGTTTTTCGAGAGCCTCCATTCCATCGGCAGCCGATATAATTTCAAATCCTTTCATGGCTAAAGCGAAAGAAACAAATTTTCTTATCGATGGAGAATCGTCAGCCACAAGAATGACTTTTTTCATTTCTATAGTTACTCCTTTTTGTATCCAATCGTTTTTGGAAAACTTATAAGCTTAAAAGCTTTAGAAATTGTATGAAGCGTCTCAGCATATCCAATAAACAAATAACCGCCTTTATTAAGCGAGTTATATAAATGAGAGACAACTTTAACTTTTGATTTCTGATCAAAGTAAATTAGAACATTTGCACAAAAGATTATATCGAAGTTTTGCATCACCTTCATTGCAGAATCATCATAAAGATTCATCAGCTTAAAGCTGACCAAACTTCTAACTTTTTCATCTATTTCAAATGAATTGCCGTTCTGTTTAAAATATTTCTTTAAATAATAAGCTGGAGTATTTCTAACAGAATATTCTTTGTATTTTCCAGTTTTTGCCGTTTCAATTACTGCATGGCTAATATCAGTTCCGATAATTTCGATATTGAGTAATGGGTATTTAGGTTTAACAAGATCTAGAAAAATCATTGCTACAGAATAAGCTTCTTCGCCAGATGAAGATGCAGCGCTCCAAATTCTCAATTTATTTTTATCAGCTCCGGTTTTTAATGCAACCAACTCGGGAATCACGAAAGTAACAAGGGCATCAAGTTGAGGTTGATTCCTGAAAAAGAAGGTTTCATTAATTGTAATAGCCTCGTATAAATATTTCTTTTCAGTCCCGTTATTGTTATTAAATTTAAGATAATCAATATATTCTTCGTAAGAATTCAATCCTAAATAATTAATTCTTTTTAACAATCTGCTCTCTAATAAATATTTTTTATTATCTTGAAAATAAATACCGCAACTATCATAAATTAACTGTCTCAATTTGCCAAAGGATTGTTCCGATAGAGACAAACCGTTACCAACATTATTTTGTAGTGCACTTAAATTTGATACAGCAGTGTTAGGAAATTGTGTCATACTTAATCTTCTATTTTCGTTTCAAACTGGTTCATCCCGTTTTGAGAACTCAAGGGATCATAATTTCCACTGTTTCCTCTTTGAGAGATGACAAATTGTGCTCTTTCGCTTATCATTTCTTCTCTATCTTCAGCAAGCTTGTGCAAAGCCAAATCCGCTTCGGGCATCCGTACATTTTCTAACATTTCAAGTAGTTTTAATCTATTCCACATATTGTTATCTTCTACCATTTTATCTAAGAAAAGAACTGCAAAACTTTCATCAAGAAGAAACAATAACTCCAATGCGAGCTTTCTTGCCTCTTCATCAGAATCATCAAGGCATTTAGAAATTGCATCCGTAAGATTTCGCATCTGAAGATTTGATAAAAGATTTTTGCATTGTAGACATTCAAAAACTATCATATCCTTAAGCAACTCAAGAAGGTTTCGCAAGTTAAACGGGTTCTGATTTAACAAATTGGGTATTGCTGTAAGAGTGAACAGCGGTTTTTCTATTATCTTTGGTTTTATAATCTCATCAAGCTCAAAATTTTTGCCATAAACTGAAAGACAGGCATTTATAACTTCTTCATCGTCAAAAGCAAGAACTAAATTAACTGCCGGAATTTGATAATCTATTTCAGCCTCATAAATAGTATTTAATATTGACTTCTTCATTTTCTCATCAAAAGGAATATCAAAGTGATATTTTTCTTTTAATTCATAAATAGAATTTATAATAGTCCAAACAAGAGGTCCTTCTAAATTGTTTAATTCAGAAAGGAGGAAGAAAAAGGTTTCTTCATTCCCTATTAGCCCTAAACTTTCGATCATCGAAAATTTTGTTAAGTCGTCTTCATTTTTAAAATTATCTGTAATAAACTTAACAGCCTTTTTCGAACCTATTTTACCAAGTGATTCTATGATTGTGGGCTTATATAGTTCATTGCTAAAATATAATTGTTCAATATAATCAACAGCTTCCTCGCACCTTAAATTTCCGAGCGCTTCAATGCAAGCAAGAATGACATTATCATTTTTATTAACCTTTAAGAGACTAAGAATTTTATCATTAGCCTTTGAGTCGCCTATTAAACCAAGTATATCAACAATAAACTTTTTGTCATCGTCATTTCCAACATCAATATAATCAAGCATAGCTTCAACGGCGGCGCTGCCAATTTTTAATAAAATTTCACCAGCAAGATTTCTAACTGAAATATCTTTCGCCGAAACATATCTTACCAAATATGCAGGTATTTTGGGATATGGATTTGACGACAAAACTAAATCCGCAGTATTTCTAACCCCTTTATCCGGGTCCATAACAAGCTGGCACAAAGCTTCGGCAACTTCATCATTTATTTCTTCGTTCATTAATGCTTCTGCAGCTGAACTCCGCATTAAAGAATCTTCTGATTTTAACAACTCTAACTGTTGCTTTAAAAAATTTTCAACTTGGCTCATTAATCGGCGTTCCCTTATAATAATTTTATTTTGAACTTCATATAAAAAGCTCTATTTATTATCGAATTATTTTTATACGTTTTTAATAATTTTATTTTTACTCAACAGTTTTCGTCAAAAGTGATGCCGGTTTAATTTCAAGTATTTAATAGCTTTATTCTAATTTCTTTTAATCACAAATGTTCAATATTAACCAAATGAAAGTAATTGGACAGTATTTCTTAAATTTTGTGACTGTGTTTGACGGCTGATGCTTATTATGTTTAGCTAAAGCAACTTAGTACAATTATGAAAGCACGGTTGTTCTTACAAGACGCCTTTGCTATTGAAAAATCCAGAATATTTTTTGTCTGTACCCATTATATGATTAACAAGCCAATTCTTTAGGAACAATAATACTTCCTGCGGAATTACATATTCCCCAGATTTTAAGTTCCCCTGAAATTCTATTACCTGTTTTGTCAATTTTTCATGCTCAATTTTATGAATACTATAACCAGAATAATTATGTTCCTTCATCATTTTTTCTTCGGACGCAAAATGAAATACTGTATATGAAACAAGTTCATCAAGAGTTTTACCAAGAATATCTTTCCCTTTCCCATTGCTCATAGCTGAATGCAAATCATTTATCAAGTTGATTAGCTTTTTATGTTGGCTATCAAAACCAGAAACACTTACGCTGTACTCATCTTTCCATTCCATTAAAGCCATAATAATCCCTTCTCTTAAATTTCGTTAACAATAAATCTTATTCACAAAAAAATATTTTTTATTTGCCCTATAAATCAATTTTAAATTTATACAGCGTTAGCAACGCTTAGACTTGCCAACTTTTTATCAGAACCTATTATGTGGTTTACAAGCCAATCTTTAAGAAATTTCAATAGTTCTTGAGAAACCATTGACTTACCAGCTTTGTAATTATCTTGGAACTCTACCACTTGTTTGGTCAATTTGTCATGCTCAATTTTATGTAAAGAATAACCGGAATAATTATGTTCTTTCATGAATTTTTCTTCACTAGAAAAATGAAAGACAGTATAAGAAACAAGTTCCTCCAATATTTTACCAAGTATGTCTTTCCCTTTGCCTTCGCTCATTGCAGCATGAAGTTGGTTAATTAAATCGACCAATTTTTTATGCTGCTCATCTATTATTTTATTATTTATACTGTATTCGTTCTTCCAATCTAATAATGCCATATAATTCTCACTTTTTTATTGTAAAAAATTCTTAATTTCTAAATTCTTAATCCCGACATAAGAAAGTCTTTACAAGAAACATCAAATATTTGGAAAAGTTCAGAAAATTATTTGTAATAAAAACTTTCATATAAGTTATTAGTTCCCGTATTCAAGAGTATAATCTGTTTTATTGAACTTTTTATTCTTAAAGCCATTAGATTTAGTTTCATCAGCTTGGTTTACCTTAAAATGCTCGACTAATTTTTCAAGACTTTGAGTTAGGCTACTTAAATCTTCTGCCGATTTGGCAATTTGCTGGGCTCCTGCGGCACTTTGTTGTGTAACACTACTTATTGATTCTATATTTCTGCTTATTTCTTCAGCTGCTGCAGATTGCTCTTCGCTTGCTGCGGCAACTAAAGCAGCAACATCTGTAACTTTTTCAGCTCCAGTAATAATTTCTTTTAAAACTTCGCCTGCTTTATTTGCCATTTCTCTTCCTTGTTCAACTTCCACTTTGCCTTGTTTCATAGAATCGACAGCATCTGTAGTATCTTTTTGAATTTTCTTAATCATGCTAGCTATTTCCTTTGTTGCTTTAGTTGTTCTTTCTGCAAGTTTTCTAACTTCATCAGCTACAACCGCAAAGCCTCTTCCTTGTTCCCCAGCCCTTGCAGCTTCAATAGCAGCATTTAAGGCTAGTAAATTGGTCTGATCAGCAATGTCTTCAATTACCTGTACAATTTCTCCAATTGCGTCACTGCTTTTACCAAGAGCTTCAACTGTTTCTGCAGATTTTCTAACAACTTCGGCTATTCTAACCATTCCTTGAATTGTATCCTCAACAACAGCTCCGCCTTTTCTCGCTTGCTCACCAGAACCACGTGCAGTTTCTGCAGCAACCGAAGCATTTTTCGTATTATCGAGAATTGTTTTAGTCATCTGCTCGATTGCCCTTGCAACATCTACAGTTTGTTTGGTTTGTTCACTGGCTCCAGCAGCCATTTCTTCTACGCTCGAAGAAATTTGATTTGCAGCGCTAGCTGTTGCAAGAACTGTTTCACTAACTTTTCTAATAGCATTTGAGAGTGATTCGGTTACAGTATTAATATTATCTTTTATTAACTGATGATCGCCTTTATAATTCCCCTTTACCCTAATGGTGAAATCGCCATTTGCCATAATTTTTAGCACTTCGGAAGATTCTTTAATCGGTGCAACAACGGCATCCAAAATTGAATTCATACCTTGTATAAGCTTGCCCCATTCACCTTCAAATTTATTAGCATCGCCTCTAATATTTAGGATTCCTTCTTCACTTGCTTTTATTAATTTTTCAGCTTCTGCTAAAAGTGATTCTATAGTTTCAACTTCTTTGTTAAAAGAGATTGCAAGTGCATCTTTATCCGAAGCAGGCTCTACGTGGTGCATTATGCCGGAAGCAATTTGTTCTGCCGCAAATATTTTTTCTACTTGTGCCTTCTTTAAATTTTTAAACATCTCCGCTAATTCACCAATCTCATCTTTTGAGCTGCTGTTTATTTCTACATCATAATTCCCAAGCACAAATTCTTTCATTATATTCGTTAAATTGTTTATTGGTTTAGTAATTGCTGGCGCAAGATAAAATACGTTTAATAAGAAAACTAAAGCTCCCAAGAGAGAAAATATTACAACTATTATCATAGCGCTTGATACTGCTGCATTGGCATTTGCATTAAGTTCAGCAGCTTTTGCTTCAAGATGTTGATTAACTATTTTGAATTTAGTGTTCAACTTTTGGCCGACTTCTTCACCAGAAGAAGTGGCAATATCCGCAGCCATATCATAGCTCTGCGTAGCTGAAGCACTCATTATTGCATCTGCAACAAGACTTTTATAATCGCTCCAAGCACTTTTAACGTCTGCTATATCTTTTTTAACATCTCCGCTTAGATTAATTTTATTCAATGCAGTTAAGGAAGAATCTATTTTAACTTTTAATTGGTTATACTCGCTATTAGTTTCCGCAAATTTGCTTGCAAAAGCGGGCATAGAAAAGCGCATCATTAAAAATTGTATTCTTTGGAAATTGGAATAGATATTTTCAATTTGATTGCCGGGTTCAACATAATCTTTAAATATCTGATCTTTTATATTTCCCATCCTTTGCAACTGCAAAAGTCCAACAACTGCAATTACAGTTGAAAAAATTGCAAGGAAGGTAAATCCACTTTGGATTTTTCTTACGAATTTCATATTTGTAAACCAAGACACTTTGATCACCTTGTTTTTATTTTTGTTCAAATATTTTGTTTTATATTATTCTTTTATCAGAAATTATCTTTTAGTATTAATTTTTCAATTTAAATGTTACCGGAATTGATAACTTCACCTTAACCGGAGCTCCTTTATCTTTGCCGGGAGTAAATTTAGTTTCTTTTATTCCCTCTATTGCAGCTTCATCGCAGCCGCCTCCCAATCCCTTTAGAACTTTTACGTCTTCAACTTTTCCTGTTTCATCTATATAAACTAAGAGATAAACTTTTCCTTCGAGACCAGCATTTTTTGCGACATCTGGATATTTTATATGTTTGTATATTGCTTCCATTCCTCCAACGGGTGCTGGCATAACTTCAGCAAATGGAAGATAAGGATCTTGAGCTTGAGCTAAGGAATTTCCTAAAGAAAAAAATAATAGTAATGAAAAAAACACAATAAAAAAGTTTTTTAAAGAAATCATTTTTGGTACCTCTTTATATCAAATCAGTTGTTATATAATCGAATTAAAAAAAATTTTATTAAACTATTAGAATTAAAAGCAAATTAGGCAACTTCGCTTAATTTTGCTTTTTCACTTTTCGATAGAACTTTTTCAAGGTCAATTAAGGTAATTAGTCTATCTTCAAGTTTGCCAACAGCCATAATGAATTCCGAATCGACTCCAGAAACAAGTTCGGGTGGAGCTTCGGTAATATTTTTGGGAATTCTTAAAACTTCTTTAACGGCATCAACAATGAACCCAACCGTCTTGCCACCAACTTCAACTACAATAATGCGGGTATTTTTATCGTGTGGCTTTCTTTCCATACCAAGCCGGGTTCTAAGGTCAATCACCGGTATTACACGCCCTCTTAAATTTACCACTCCATCAACAAACGAAGGAGCGTTGGGAACTTTTGTAATCAATATCATCCTGTTTATTTCCTGTACGTAAAGAATATCTACGCCAAATTCTTCCTCGCCTATCATAAAGCTAACCAATTGAAGTAATTCGGATGATTCTTTTTTTTCATCATCGAAATTTGTCATTTACCAGCTCCTATTTCTTAAAAAGTTTCTATAATTCAAGTTTTATCATTTCTATTATCGGATTAAAAAAAATTTTTTTTAATAAAATCACTAAAAAAAATCCATTTTTTTAGAATTATTTTTGTGGGAAGAGCAGAAAAAGTCAATAATATTAGTTTTTGCAGAATATTTTTCCAAATCAATCGATAAATCCGATTATCTAACTAAGCAATTCCCGCTGTATTCTGTTAAGTGGTTAGATGAAAGATAAAACTGCAGAGGAAAGATTTGAGCAAATAAATTATGAAACCTACTTAATTTTGTTAAGGTTAAATACTAAATTATTTTAAATTTTATTCGAATCTAATTTATAAATGGGACTGATTTTACAGTAACTTATCTTCCATTGTTTAAGATTAGTCCTTGAAAAATCTTTTTAAGAATAATTCATTCAAAAGATTTAGATAAGAAAGATTTGACTCAAAATTAGCTGAACAAAAATTTTTACCATAATTTTTCTTTGAATTTAAAAGAAAAAATTTTCTATGAAATTTAAAATGGAACGAAAGATAGAGACATTATTTTTAGGAGCAATAGCAATAATATTAATTATCTGTGTAATACTTTATTTTTCAACTTCAGCATTCGAAAAAGAGAATCTGGCTATTTTGCTTATTGGGTTGTTATTTGTAGCATATTTATTTTTTTCGTTCTATCTGATAAGAAATAAACTCGACAAACAATTGGCTGAAAAACAAAAGCACTTAATGTTAGCCCATGCAGTTGAAAGTATAAGTGACTGCATTGTAATAACAGATCAACAAAAAAGAATTATATTTATTAATGAAGCTTTCAAAAAAACATACGGTTATTCTGAAAAGGAGTTGATGGGCAAGGACATTTCTATTGTTTATTATTCCAAACACCCTCCCAACATATCGCATTATAATTTTCTCAGTTCATCGGAAGAAAAATGGACAGGTGAGGTTGTTCATTGTAAAAAAGATGGCTTAAAGTTTCCAGTACGCCTTTCAAGCTCGGTAATAAAAGACGAATACGGTAATTCAGTTGCCGTGGTAACAGTTGCAACAGATTTAACAGAACAAAAAGCTGCAGAAGAGGAAATTAAAAGATACATCGAAGAATTACAGGTTAATAAAGATTTACTTGAACAAAACTCTGAAGAACTTTTAGAATTAAATGTAAAGTTAACTGAATCCGAACAGAAGTTAAGAGAATTAAACAGAAATAAAGATAAATTGTTTTCAATTATTTCACACGATTTGAGAAGTCCCTTTACCTCTTTAATTGGGCTATCTGATTTATTAGCTAACGAATTTGAAAGCCTTACCGAAGAAGAAAAAAGGTATTTCGGCGAAAATATATATAACTCAGCTAAAAATGCTTTGAATCTTATAGATAATTTATTAGAATGGTCTGGCGTTCAAACGGGAAAAATGAAATTTGAGCCCAAAAATATTTCTATTACCGATTTAACGCGGGAAGTTATTACCTTGCTTCTTGGCAGTGCAGTAAAGAAAAACATAGAAATTCAAAACAAATTACCTAAAGATTTATTTGCTTTTGCAGATGCCAATATGGTTTATTCTGTATTACAGAACTTAATATCAAATGCAATTAAATATACAAATGAATTCGGAATTGTATCAATAACTAATATCGAAAGAGACGATTATATAGAAATTTGGATAAGAGATACTGGGGTTGGAATGAATAAATCCGACATTGAAAAACTTTTTAATATCGACACAATACATCCTACTTTAGGAACGGCAAAAGAAAAGGGAACCGGCTTGGGTCTTATTCTTTGTAAGGAACTTGTTGAAATAAACGAAGGAAAAATTTGGGTAGAGAGCCAGCCTGGCAGAGGTTCTACCTTTAAATTTTCTTTGCCTAAAGTGAAAAAGGAATTTGTTATTTAAAAAAAATTTGAACATTATTACATTTACTGAAAAGTTTTTGATGATATATAAAACAAAAATATTAATTGTTGAAGATGAACCACAAGTAGCCAATTCAATTAAGCTTTCTCTTGAAGAAAAAGGCTACACGGTAGTGAATATTCTTTCAACTGGAGAAGCTGCGCTTGAATACGTCGACAATAACAATGTAGATTTGGTCTTAATGGATATTGTCTTAGAAAGCGAAATGTCTGGTACAGAAGCAGCAATATTGATTAGGAAAAACTTTAATATCCCTATTATTTTTCTGACGGCATTTTGCAACGATTTTATGATTGAACGGGCTAAATTATCTCAACCTTTCGGATACATCTTAAAACCATTCAATGATAGAGAACTTTATGCAACAATTGAAATAGCTCTTTTTAAAAGCAATATAGAGCAAAAACAAAACATCTTACATTTGCTTTTTAATATCTATAAGAATGTCAGTCGTTTGATTATCAGGGAAAAAGAAAAACAAAAATTACTAAAACAAATTTGTGATATTTTTATCCAAAATTCGTCTTACAGTTCCGCCTTTATCATTGAACTCAATGAAGCTAAAAAAATTATTAACTTTGCCGGAAGTAATCTTGAAAAAGAATTTTCTTCCAATCTCGAAAAATTAAAAAAATCTATACCACCGGAATGGCTTAATAAAACTCTTAAAGATAAAACTTCAATAATCAACGCAAGTTTAATTTTCCCTCAATTAACCAAAAATCAAATTATTATTTTTGCAAGACTTGAATCAGAGCAAAAAATTTACGGAATAATTGCCGTTCTTTTAGATGAAAGACGAGTTGATAGTGAAGAACTAAAATTGTTAGAAAACATTGCTTCTGAAATCGGCTTTGCGTTAAAAAATTTATCTTTAGAAAGCAAAGAAAATATTTTAAAAAGTCCTTTTGCTGATATTCTACTAAAATATAAACAGGTAGTTGATAACGCTGCTGAATTAATTTTTATCTGTGACCTAAATAAAAAATTTACTTATATAAATAAATCATGCATATTAAACTTAGGTTATACTCTTGAAGAATTGCTTAATAGTGACTGCCTTAATTTAGTACCGGTGGAATTTCATGAACAACTAAATGCTTTTTATGAAAAACTTTTAGAGACAAAACAGGCACCTTCATATATAGAGTACCCCATCAAAACGAAAAATAATATCTTACGCTGGTATGGGCAAAATGTTAATCTTGTTTACGAAGACCAGTCTATTGTGGGTTTCTATTGTATTTCGCGCGATATAACAGAACGGAAAAAGATAGAAAATGATTTATACGAAAGTGAAAAAAGATACAGACAGATTGTTGAGATGTCTCCGGAGGCAATTCTTATATATTCAAAAGGAAAAATAATTTTTACAAATAAAGCAGGCATACGACTCTTCGGAGCAGAAGATGAAGGAGAACTATTAGGTAAATCTGTAACAGAATTATTCTATCCAAACTCTATTGACGTTTCTAAGGCAAGAGCTAAATATATTACAAAAGACGATACTTTACTCCCACTTCGCGAATTGCAAATTAAGAGATTCAACGGAACTACGGTTAATGTGGAATTGACAACTAATAACATAATATTCCACGGACAAAAAGCTGTTCAAGTAGTTCTAAGAGACATTTCTGAAAGGAAACATGTAGAAGAAGAACTGAGAAACAGGCAGCACGAAGTTACTACTTTGCTTGATAGTTTGCCGGCTTATGCATTCTTTAAAGATGTTAATTACCGTTATATTACAGCAAATCAACGATTCTGCAACGCTATTGGCTACACAAAAGAAGCAATAGTTGGTAAAACAGATTTCGATTTTTTCCCAAAATCATTTGCTGAAAAATTCCAAAAAGACGACGAGAAGGTTATTACCACCGGAGAAAGTATTTTTATTTATGAAGAACAAATGATTGACCAAGGTAAGCCAATTACTGTTGATACCCGTAAAGTCCCGCTCAAAGATCAATATGGAAAAATTGTAGGCTTAATTGGGCTTGCTTTTGATATTACCGAAAGAAAAACTGCCGAAGAAGCTATAAAGAAATACACAAAAGAACTAGAAGAACTAAATGCAAACAAAGATAAATTCTTTTCCATCATTTCCCATGATCTTCGCAGTCCGTTCCAAGGGCTTTTGGGGTTATCAAATATTCTTGCAGAAGAATTTGATAATTTAAGCCTTGACGAGATAAGGCTGTTCTCGTCTAACATCCATAATTCCACTAAAAATTTATTTAGTCTTTTAGAAAATCTTCTACAATGGTCAAGAATTCAGACTGGCAAACTGGAGCTTAAGCCTGTAAAAACAGATTTACAAGAAGAAATTCTTTACAACATAAATTTGTTAAAAGGAAATGCTTCCAAAAAGAATATTGAAATTATAAACGAAATTACAAAATCTGTTTTTGTTTACACAGATTTGAATGTGTTAAATTCTACCTTACAAAACTTAATTTCCAATGCAATAAAATTTACGAATCCAGGTGGCACTATTACTATTTCTATGAAGACTTCCGAGGATTTTATTGAGTTAACTGTTTCTGATAATGGCGTTGGTATTAGTAAAGATAATATTGAAAAACTTTTTAGAATTGATAAGCAATTTACAACTCCGGGTACTGAAAGGGAAAGTGGTACTGGTTTGGGCTTAACTATATGTAAAGAACTTCTTGAAAAACAAGGCTGCAAAATTTGGGTAACAAGTGAGCTCGGAAAAGGAAGTAATTTTTCCTTTACAATACCTAAATTTCAAGAGTGATATTTTTATTTTAATAAATATTTGTTTCTGATAATTTTATTGGTATCGAATTTTAGCAAATGCAAAAACAGAATTGTTGAAATGTTTGTCTATTTCACTATTCTTTGTTTATTAATGTCTTTTTTAATGCTAAATCTGTGCACAATCAATTGAAAACTTTTAATTTCTGTGCCCAAAATACAGTAGAGTAAAATTCAAAAAAACTTAGCATTTGAGAAAAAATAAATTTCTTTCGTAAGTATGAAAAAAATTTTAATAGTTGAAGATGATCCGATTGTTGCCGATCATATTAAGAGAATCTTACAGCATCTTAAATATGATGTAATTGGGGTTTTCGCCGAAGGAGATGAGGCTCTAAATTTCCTAAAAGATAAAAGAGCTGATTTGGTATTGATGGATATAAATCTAAAAGGAAACATGGATGGCATTGAAACCGCTTATGCAATTAAAACCTATTATGACATACCAATAATTTTTCTTACTGCCTTCTCTGATGAGGATACTTTAAATAAAGTAAAAAAGATTAAACCTTCTGCTTTTATTATTAAGCCTTTCCAAGAAAGAGAATTAGAGATAGCAGTAGATACGGCTCTTTTCAAGTACGAATCCGAAAAAAAAATAAAAGAAAGCGAAGAACGTTACAATGCTTTGTTCGATAGTTATCTTGATATAATTTACGTTATTGACCTGAACGGAAATTTTATTGACGCAAATTCTTCTGCCCTTAAGCTGTTCGAATTAACAAAAGAAGAAATTAAAAAATTGAACATTTCTAATTTTATCAATCAAGAACAATTTCAATTTTTATTAAACTATGTTGAAAAGTTTAAAAGGAATAATGTAGAAAAAGATCTGATTGAATTACGAATAAAATCAAAAAATAAAACAGAAACTTTCGTTGAAGCGACTATTTCATTAATATTTAAAAATGACGTTCCACATTCGCTACAAATAATTGGCAGAGATATTACAAGAAGAAAAATAGCCGAAGCGGCAATATCTAACCTTGCAGCTATAGTTGAATCTTCGAAAGATACTATCCTTAGTACAACTTTAGAGGGAATTATTATTTCTTGGAATAAAGGCGCCGAAGAAATGTATGGATATTTCGCTTCGGAAATAATAGGGAAAAATGTTTCTAAATTATCACCACCCGAAAAAGAAGATGATATAAAGGCTATTTTTTCTAAAATAAAAAGTGGCAAGCAAATTGAAAATTTTGAAACAACCGCAGTAAAAAAGGATGGTTCAAAATTTTTTGTTTCTTTGACTATTTCCCCAATAAAAAATTCAAAAGGTAAAATTACAAGTTCATCAATTATTTCCCGCGATATTACGGAGAATAAAAAAACTTTAGAAGCTCTTCAAACATCTGAAAAAAAATATAAAGATATTTTTCAATTTGCACCTATAGGAATATTCCAAGCTGATATAAACGGATACATTTTAACCGCAAACCATTCATTAGCAGAAATTCTCGGCTTTAATTCAACTGTAGAATTGACTTCGCTTAATCTATCCCATGATATTTTTTTATATAAAGAACTGTTCTATTTGATGATTACTCAAACTCAGGCCCCTGGCAGTGTACTTGATATGGAAGCAAGATGGAAGAAAAAAGACAACGAGCCAATTTGGGTTCAACTAAATGTACATTCTGCTAAAGATAACAGCAATAACGAAATTTATTATGAAGGTTTTGTAAGAGATATTACAGAGCAAAAGAAAAGTCAAGAACAGATTCGTATACTTTCGCTTGGTATAGAGCAGAGCCCAGCCTCAATTATCATAACCGATATTAAAGGTAAAATTGAATATGTTAATTCAAAGTTTACACAACTTACCGGCTACAACCGTGAAGAAGTAATAGGAAAGACACCACATATTTTATCAACCTACAATCTTAAGAAAGAAGAAAGCCTTGAATTGCTTAGCACTATTAACTCTGGTAAAGTATGGCATGGCGAATTTTTAAATAGAAAGAAAAACGGCGAACTTTATTGGGAGTCTGCATCAATTTCACCTATTATGGACTCCGATGGAAAAATCACTCATTACCTTTCGGTACAAGAAGATATTACATTTAGAAAAATCCACGAAAAAGAATTAATTCAAGCAAAAGAGAACGCCGAAAAATCTGATAGATTAAAAACAGAATTCCTTGCTCAAATGTCCCACGAAATTAGAACTCCACTTAATAATATTTTAACATACACTTCTGTACTTAAAGAAGAGTTTGAAGATAAATTACCAGTGGGTTTGGAGTCTACATTTCAAGTTATAGACAGCAGCTCTCAAAGATTAATTCGCACAATTGAATTGATTCTTAATTTATCGAGAATTCAAACAGGCAATTTTGAAATTAAAATAGAAAAAATTAACCTCGAAAAAGATTTGCTGGAAGATATTGTGCTTGAATTTTATTCGCGAGCAAAATCAAAAAATCTTGATCTTATTTTTCAAAATGAAGCTGAAAAATTCACGGTTAATGCTGATAAATATTCTCTTGGACAGGTTTTTATAAATTTAATTGATAATGCTATCAAGTATACGCAATTTGGCAAAATAAAAATTAGAATTTACAATCGTGAAGAAAATGTATACGTTGATGTACAAGATACAGGCATCGGAATTTCTAATGATTACCTCTCCCAACTATTCAACCCGTTTTCACAGGAAGACAGCGGAATTACAAGACACTATGAAGGAATCGGTTTGGGGCTTGCTCTGGTAAAAAAATATACTGAATTAAATAATGCCGAAATAAAAGTAGAAAGCCATAAGGGAATTGGAAGCACGTTTACAGTTAAAATGAAAACTGTTTCTTAAAAATTTTTGAGTTAAAAAAATAACATTTCTTCTTGAAAGATGTGTGGGTGAAAATATTTTTAAGAATATTTATAAGTTTATACAACATCTCAAAAAAATTTTTACAGTGGTGAAAAAATGATTAAAGCCAAATTTCACACTTTCTACTGAATGTTTTTAGTAACTTCTATGCCAAGCTGTTCCATTCTGTATCTTAACTTTGACCTTGATAAGCCTAAAATTTTTGCAGCTTTTACCTGATTACCGTTTGTTATTTTTAATGTTTTTTGAATTAACGTACGTAAGACAAGATCAATTTTAACTCCCTGGGCTGGAATTTTAAGTACAAACCTATCTTCCTCCTCGGGTTTATTCGGAGATGACTCTAAAAGTACACTTAAATGATTTTCTTTTAATTCATCATCTTCTATCAACAAAATAGCTCTTTCCATCACGTTTCTTAATTCGCGGATATTTCCTTTCCATGGATACGATTCAAGCAATTCAATAGCGCCAGAATCAATTCCTCTTATATTTTTACCAAACTTAGCTGCAAATTCTTGAAGAAATGAATAAGCAAGAATTGAAATATCCTCTTTCCTTTCTCTCAAAGGTGGAATTGAAATTTTAGCAACGTTTAATCGGTAATATAAATCTTCTCTAAAACTACCTGTTTTTATTTCTTCCTGAAGGCTTTTATTTGTAGCAGCAAGTACTCTAACGTCAACAGAAATTTCCTTCTCGCCTCCGAGCCGATAAAACTTTTTTTCTTGAAGCACTCGTAAAAGTTTAACTTGTAAATCAAGTGTTAACTCGCCAATTTCATCAAGCAAAATGGTACCGCCATTTGCAAGTTCAAATTTACCAAGTTTTGTTTTTTGAGCAGCACCCGTAAAAGCACCTTTTTCGTGTCCGAAAAGTTCGCTTTCAGCAAGTTCTTTAGGAATGGCGGAACAATTTATTTGAATAAATGCAGCATCTTTTCTTGGGCTTTGTTGATGGATATATTTAGCAAAAACTTCTTTCCCTGTACCACTTTCGCCTTCAATTAATATAGTGGTATCGGGACTTTTCGCAAGTTTCTCAACAGAAACAAGAAGCCTTTTTATCTTTTGACTTTTACCGAAGTATTCTCTTGTAAGTAAATTCTCCTCCTTTAAAAGTTGGTGAAGTTTATCTACCTCAGACTTGAGAGATATACTTTCTAAAGCTTTATTAATTACAATTTGAAGCTGTTCAATGTCTATTGGTTTTAGCAAAAAATCAAATGCACCGGATTTAATAGCTGTTACCGCAATTTTTACGTCCGAATATCCAGTTATCATAATTACCGGGATATGGAAAAATTTCTTTTGAAATTGCTTCAGAAGGTCTAAGCCATTATGAGTTGTAAGATAAATATCGAGAAGAATTATATCCGGTTCAAAAGTTTCTATCTTGTCAAAAGCATCTGCAGCATTAAGACAAATTTCAACTTCATAGCCAAGTTTGGTCAACAATTTCTTTAAAGAAACGCAGACTAAATTATCGTCATCTATAATTAATATTTTGAACTTCATGGCTGCTCTGCAATAGGTTGGAATTAAATTTTAGAATAAACTTTGTACCCTTTCCTAGGGTACTTTCAAAGTCTATTTCGGCATTATACTCTTGCAAAATCATTTTACAAACGCTTAAGCCCAATCCAGTGCCTTTTTCTTTACTGGTATAAAAATCATTAAATATTTTTGCTTTATCCTCTTCGCAAATTCCGCTACCCGTATCAGTAATTTCCCAGATAAAGAAATCTGGCAACTTTTTATAAGTTTTAATTAAGATATATCCACCGTTAATACAAGATTCGATTGCATTAGTAATAAGGTTTAAGAATACTTGAAGAAGCCTGCTTTTATCAAACTCACCTTTGGCAATAGTTTCATCCGGCTCAAATTCAATTTTTACATTTTTTCTTTCAGCTTCGTACTTCATTATTGAAATTGCATTTCTTGTAATTTCGTTTATAGAACATTGCTTAACCCCATTCAGGCTTTTTCTGGAAAATGAAAGAACATTATCTACTAAATATTGTATCCTCGAGAGGGCATCTAAACTAAATTCCACAGACTCAATTGCTTCGGTAGGGAGTTCATTTTCGATCATTTTTAGATAATCTAAATTTAACTTAATTGCGGATAGTGGATTCCGGATTTCGTGGATTAAACTTGCTGTCAATTTACCTAATATTTGCAGCTTGTTTTCTTGAGCGTTTTCACTGGTCATTTTTTTTAGAAATAATTCATTCAACTTAATTTTAGATTTTTTGTGGGAGTAGTTTAAATATTTAAAGCTAAATTAGCAACTCTCTTTAGCGATTTTCTTAAACAACCGGTATGGTTGGTTTTTGCAAATGTTACAATAAGAAGAATTTTTAAAGCTATTTCTTTTTCAAATCTTTTAAAATGTTATCTGCCACTTTATTAATAACATTATCGGATTCATAAAATTTATTTGCAATCTTATTCTTTATTTCTTCCAATTTTTTGTCGTTGTTACCTGCATTTTGAAGCTTTAAAGCTTCAGCAGATAATTCAAGTTTGTCTTTAGGTTGACTGCTATTTTTATCAACTTTTTTTGAATCCGTAGTTTTTGTTGGAAGATTTTGATTTAGATAGGGATTATTGGTCAAAGGTTTTATTTGCATTTTCTTATTTCCAATATTAGTGATTAGAATATCTTTTCAGCTAATATAATTATTTAATTTTAAATAAAAAACTTTGCTTTTATCTACTTTTTCAAGCAAATCTTAATTTGTGATTTAATCAAATAATTAGCATAAGATTAGCAAACTTTAACCGAAGTTTTCATTTTATCCATAATTTACACAACAACCAATATTTGCCTTTTCCCATTTTAATGTAATGTTTCTTAAGAAGGAAATAGAGTACAAAATTTCTTTTAGTAATAATTTGGTCTTAATTCTTTTAAAATATTATCTGCAACTTTATTTATTACAACATCGGAATTATAAAAGTTATTTGCAATTTTCGTTTTAATATTATTTATTTTCTTATCTTCAGAAGAGTTATTTTGAATCTTCATTGCCTGGTCGGATAATTCTAACTTATCCTGAGGAGCCTGACTATTTTTGGCGTTGCCTTTTGAATCCGAAGTTTTGCCTGGAACACCTTGTGAAAAATAAGGATTATTTGTTAAAGGATTTATTTTCATTGTTCTTACCTAATGTAGTTTACTAATTTCTTTCGATTCTGAATACTCTTCATTTCAAAGGATATTCTGTCCATTTCTTTTCTTTTTTTCTCAATAATATCATCGAAAGATTTTTTTATTTGTTTAGTCAAAATTGTCAATTCTTTGTTATAATTTGTTAGCTGAAGCATAGTATAGTTTTTTAATAGGTAAGACTTATTTTCTTGAGATTCTTGTAGTAATTTTTTAACCTTTGGGAAAATTATATCAAAACCTTCAGAGTCAATTTTATTTAATTCTTTATCTGCCTCTAAAAGAAGCAATTTAATTTTTTCTATTTTACTCTCTAATTGTGTCATTGATTAAAATAATCATTTATAGTAATTCCAAAGAATGATTGGGCGGTATTGTTCATCTCTACTAATTGCGCTTGCAACGTTTCATACTGCGTTTGCAAGGCACTGGCATTTTTACTTATGCTTGCTTGTGCTGCAGAAATCCTATCCGCATAGTTTTGAACATTACTATCATAGCTTGATTTAGTAAGAGCCAAATAGCCGGCAGCTCCCAAATACGGATTTAAGGAATTATACAGAGTATTTGCAATTCCATTAGTTGAATTAAAAAGAGCTTGAACTTGCGATAGATTATTAGTTAAACTTTGCTGCAATTGACTGCTGTCTGAAACACTTAAACCAGTTGATGGATCAAATGAAATACCAATTTTGGACAAAGTATTTATTACGGTAGAAGATAATCCGGCAACCGGCGAAATAGAGTTTGAAGTTAAAATATTTAAAATTGAAGAAGCATTAATATCGCCCGAAAGTAGACTCCTTCCGGAAGTTGAAGACACTGCAGTATTGGTTCGTAAATATGAATAAAGATCGTTAAAGTTTGAAATAAAAGTATTAATTTGTGAAGTTATAGACGATATATCGGGTCCAACAGTAACATTTGCAGTTGCATCAGTTGACTGCATTACAGAGTTTAAATTAAAAGTTACTCCATTTGCTAAGTCAGAAATTGTGTTGGAATCTCTTTGGATTTCAAGTCCGTTGAAATTTATTTTTGCATTCAACTGGTTATTTGTAAGAGTAGTGTCGGAATAAACATAGCCGGCAGTATTTGTACTCTGGTTAAAAGTTGTTCTTGTTGAACCGAGATTAAAATTAATAGAACTTAAAGCAGTTCCGCTGCCGGTATCAGAAATATTTTTGATGATGTAATCAAGTCCGGTATTTTTAGAAGAAAGTGATAATTGAGATAAACCCGTTGAAGGCGAAAAGGCAGACGCGGTTACAACTCCCGATGCTGCAATTAAATTTGATGTCGTAATACCTAAATCAGAGGAAAGTGTTCCAGAGGAGTCTGAGATAGAAAGACTTTTTGTAGGGTCGTTTACTGTAATCTGCAGCATTTCATTCGCTGAGTTATTAGGATCAGTAATTTTTTTTGCAGTAACACCAGAAACATTGCTATTAATATTTGTAACCAACTCATTCAACAATTGATCATAAGTTTCCGTTCCACTTCCGCCGGAATTAACACTAACTGTGGTAATAGTTCCACCAACGTTAAAAGATAAAGTACTGGCTGCGCCGTTATATAAATTTGCTGCGGTTTCGGAATTTGATGTAACTACGGCTTGATTAGAATTTATTGCAGCAGCTATTTTCTGCATAACAGTTTGATTAGTTTCTCCAGTTCCAAATGTTACGCTGATGTTACTTGTTAAATCTCCGTTCGGGCTTCCGGTTGTAATTTGGAAAGTATGAGTTCCAGTAATTGAATTTGCTGTACTTGATGATAAACTTTGGGAAACAGCTATATCACTTTTTGCAAGCTGCTCTACACGTAATGCATAATTACCAATCGTTGCCGACGTTGTTGCAGTAGCATTTACAAAATTAGTATTTGATGAGGCTGCAGTCATAGCGGCAAATACAGAGCTACTATCTGTTGCCGTAAATCCTGAAAGACCCGTTACAAGAGTATTCAGCTTTGTACTTAAAGTAGAATATGCAGATGATAAATTTTCATATTGCGTCTGCATAGTTTGCAACGGCGTTACAAGCAAACTTGTTTGAGAAGATTGATAAGCACTTATTAAGGAATTAATTCCCGAAGTAGTTAAAATTGTTCCGGTTGACATATTATCACCTTTGCATGTTAAAAGCTGCTAACCATGAATCTCTTAGCTCAGTTAAAATTCTATATACTATATCATAATTTTTTTGCCGCATTTGTTCTTGGCAATACAAATATAGTTTAAACAATCCGTTAGAAAATTCTCTTACTTTTTCGTCGTTAAAGTCTAACGCATTAATTAATTCTTGAATAGCTTGGTTTGTTTTTATTAAATTCCTTTTTTGGCACTGTACAATGGCAAAATCATATATCTTAATCAGCAATTGCTGTGGAGTAGCTTCCATTACTTCCTTAACCAAGTATTGTTTTGCCATTTTTTGATTTGAACGAACAGCATTTTGGTTGTACATTTAAGCTCCCTCAATATTAATAAAATCCCCCGGCGTACACCGGGGGATTGCATTGCTACTTTAATTTTTTATTGGAAAAGTTTAAGTAAGTTTTGCGGTGCACTATTTAATTGAGCTAACATTGAAGTAGCCACTTGCTGTTGAATCTGACCTTTTGTGGAAGCCAGTTGTTCTTGAGCTACGTTGGCATCAAACAGTCTAGAAATACTTGAATTTGCATTCTGTATTGCCGAAGCAAGGTAATTGCTCTTAACACTTAATCTCTGATCGTAGTTACCAATGCTGCCTAACGCATTTTGTACCGCAGTTTGTATGCTATCGACTGTACTTCCAAGTGTAGCAACTGTAGCACTTGTTGCACCGGTAATGGAGCTTAAATCAATAGTACTCATTGTACCGAAATTAATAGTTGTTGTTTCACCAACACCTGTTTGGAAAGCAAAATTGCTGCCTGTTGGCAAGCTTGTTCCGCTTAATAACGAGGTACCGTTAAAATTAGTGTTGGAAAAGATTGAACTAATTTCGTTTCCAAGAGCAACAACGTCATTAGCAAGCGAAGTTAAGTTCTTGGTAGGATCGTTTGCATCTGTGGCTTTACCTTTTATCTGGTTTAGCAAATCGTTAATATTAGATAAAGCTGATTCAGCAGTGTTTAACAAATCTTGAGCTGCACCGACGTTACCTTGAGCAGATGTCATTACTGCTACCTGTCCCTGTAACTCTTTGCCAACTCTATAACCGGATGTATCATCCGCAACAGAATTAATTCTCAAACCTGTAGCTAACTGCAACTGTGCTTTTTGTGTTTGAGTATTGATGTTTTGCAAAGCCTGATATGCTTGCAATGCCCCTAAATTGGTGTTGATACTAAAATTGAATGACATATCTTACCTCCATGTAAGTTTATTTTCCGGGTTTCCGTACCCGGTGTTTTTGTTAATTATTTATTTACTGAGATTATTTTTAATCTCAAGTATATTATCGGAGATATAAAAAAATAGTTTAGTCATTCATCAAAAAAAATTTTAATCTTTCAAATTTCGTTCTCTTACTATAATTGAAAAGCTTCCTCACAATAACATCTTATTAATTTATTCTTTTTCGAAATGATTAATACCATTACAAGTAGCCTTGTATTTTGTTTTTTATAATTTCCATACGGTTTAAAACTTCCGGAACATTTGCAAAGACATATTTTGCTTTTTCAGCAATTTCAAGTGCAAGGTACAGTTTACCCGTACGGATATAAAAAGTTATTAAAGCAAAATAAGTCCTTGGGTCCTCTGGTACTTCTTTAATTGATTGGTTAAATAATCTCTCAGCTATTTCTTGTTTACCAAGGCGATTGTTTTCATCGGCTAAAAAATTTAATAGCGTAGAATTATTTGGGAACTTTTTAACAAGCTCTTCGATAATTTTAATTTTTACACTTGAAAATTGATAATCTTTCAACAACTCTGTTATTACTTCGAGATTATCTTTACTTATAAAATTGAGATAGTATTTTAATTCATCAAATTTGATTTCTTGATTATTTATTATTTGATAAAGAAAATCAATCTCAAAATAATCTTTATTTTTTTTTAATAAGTTTATTAATTCAGTATAATAAAAATTAAAACTTTCTTTTAACTTACCATTAATAGACACTCCTAAACCCAGATATAAAATTATTTTTTCATCAATCAATATTACATAATCTGTAATTGATGATGATATTTCAACGGTACTTTGTTTGTTTGCTTCTAATGCCATTCTACAGTATCTATCTGCTTCTGGGAAATTTTTTATACTTAATAAAATTTTTGCTGCAATAAAATAAGACAACGGCTGACGCTTATCTTCGTTTAAACTCATTTTAATGTTTTCAAGAGCTTTTTCCCACTCAAATTTTTTCGCCTCGTAAGCTGCAATGTATCTGTACGCAAGCGATTTAAATTCTTTAGCAAGTTTTGCATCTTTTAATGAAAAGGAAAAATAATTTATTGCCTCTCTTTCTTTGTCTAACATGGCATACGACTGGGCTATTTGAAAAGCAACATAAGATGATTTTTTATTTTTATAATCTTCAAGCAATATGCTTAGATTTCTTTCGGCTTTTCTTTGTAATTCTTCTTTTGAAATATTATATCCTAAATGAATTATTTCAATACCTGTTATTACAATCTTATAATTATTTTTTAACAAAGAAGGAACAATTTGTTCATGCGCAGCACCTTCAAATTTTATTTTAGGATTATTAGGGAAAAGCCTAACGTAATTCATTTTTTCCGCACGATTATTTACTTCATTGATGCTGTTTACAACAAGGCTAAAAGCTGACCTTTTATTAGAACCTAAAAGAAGAGTTTTAATTTTCTTTTTATCTTTTTCTCTTAATCTTTCATCAGCATCTAAATATAAAATCCAATCGCCTGTTGATTTTTCTAATGCAAAATTTCTGGCTGCAGAAAAATCATTCACCCAATCAAAATGAAAAATTTTTGCTTTATATTTTTGTGCTATGTCTAATGTTCTATCCGAAGAGCCAGTATCAACAATAACTATTTCATCAACAACACTCTCAACGCTTCTTAGGCAGTCTTCTAAATATTTTTCTTCATTTTTAACTATCATGCTTAGAGTCAGCATTCATTTCACCACTTATTATAATAAATGTTTTTTGTCTTTTCATTTTTAGAAACAAATAACTCCACATCAAAAATAATTTTAACTTTTAAAAACTTTTTTTAATAAAACATTCGCTGTTTCGGTCCATGTAAAATTTAGCATATCCATAGCAGCTTGTTTGCCCAATTTTTTAATTTCATCTCTGTTATTATAAGCAAACTCAATTTGATAAATAATTTCATCTAAAGTAGGCTCTTCCCACCTTGCAATTACCTCATTCTTCTCATTGTAAAGAAGAAATTCATTCATATTCAAAAGCCTTAATGAGTTATTTTTTTTTAGAATGTCTTTATGCCCAGTATTAAATGAAGCCACCACTGGCTTACCGCAAGCCATATATTCCATCATCACCAAATTTGTTCCCCCTTCGCATCGATTTGGGAATAAACCTAAATCGGTTTTAATGTAAACATCTCTCATTATTTGATTATTTGTTAACGGGAGGGTAAAAATTCTATTTTCATCCAGATTGTTTAGCTGGTAAATGTTATGCATTATTTCTAGCCAGTTTTTCCCGGAAATAGAGAAATTTATAAATTTTGATTTTTGCATTGAAATCATTGTTTGAGGCCAAAGATTGTACCATGCATTAATGAGGATAATATCTTTATATTTTTGTTGAAGAATTTGAATTGCCTTTAATACAATGTCTTGTCCTTTTCTCAATTCAAACTTGCCGCCAGAAAATATTACAAACAAATTCTCGTTTGTTCTGTGTTCAACGGGGAAAAATATCTTGGGATCTACACCTTGAATTAAAACTTCAGTATTGTTAATTCCCTTTTCATTCATTATCCGTTCACACCAAGATGAAGCGGTAAAAATAATATCATAATTTCGAGCATTTTCTATTGAATTATCTGTGAGTTCATTTTCAAACACGGTGTAACCGAAATTTTCTTTTCCTCTAACTTGAAATAAAGGATTAAAATCATTATTCATTAACAGCTGGAAAACTTTAGCATCTTTTAATTCTTCCGCCGAGGGTAAACCTTTTTCTTCGAGACTGTAAATTTCAATTTTGTCTGAAAGTTCTTTCTTTAGATACTTATTGACAATGCCCCATCCAAAATCTCCAGTGCTGGATAAACCTAAATACAACTTTCTTTTATTGATTTCTGGATCAATTGTTTCGATTGAAGGCTGGATAGTAACATTTGTTCTAAATGAAGATTCTCTTTCCTTTTCGTCAACAATTTTTTTTAATTCTCGATCTATATTTTTTAATACGCCTTCCCAATCTTTTGGTTTATCCTGTCTGAACAGTTTCATTGAAGGATACCACGGTGAATCCTGCCGGTCAATCAACCAGCGCCAATCTGGTAAATATGGTATAAGAACCCACACTTCTTTTCCCATTGCGCCGGCAAGATGAGCAATAGAAGTATCCACTGTTATCACTAAATCTAAATTTGAAATAATTGCAGCGGTATCTGCTAAGTCATTTATTTTATCATTAAGGTTGATAATGCTCCCGGCAAAATCATCAATTTCGTTTATTCCTTCGCCTTTTTGAAGTGAATAGAATTTTATTCCTTTAATTGAAAAAAGTACTGAAAATTCTTTTAGACTGCTTGATCTGTTTTTGTCATTTCCATGAGTTGGCCTTCCTCTCCAAACCAAACCGATTTTTAAATTTTCCCTTTCATTTAATATCTCGCTCCATCTGTTTACCAAATTATTGTCAGCAAAAATATAAGGTACATTTCCTGGAATTGTTTCTAATGTTGTTCCAAAATAATTAGGAAGACTTAGTAATGATATCTGATAGTCATATTCAATTTTAGGCTCTTCATTATTATGCTCGATCAATCTATCAATAAAATTAAAATTTTTATAAATGCACATTAGAACATCATAACATTCAAAAATTATTTTTGCATTTTTTTCTTTAAGAAGGGAAAGATATCTTGCAAACTGTATTGAATCGCCGATACCTTGTTCATCATAAACTAAAATTGTTTTGCCGTCTACCTGATGTTCGTTAGAAAGAATAGGTTTTGAAAAATTTCTTTTAGGAAAATCCTTTCTCTTTACTCTCCATTCATATTCACGCCAACCTTTATCAAATTCGCCCTTCAATAAATAAATATGCGATTTGTTATAATGTATGTCAGGGTTATCATCATTTGTTGATAAAGCAATATCAAAATACCTTAATGCTTTATTAAAATTTTTTTCAGACAACATTTCAAGACCAATCTTGTTATAATAGTACATTAGTACTTCTTTATCTTCTGAAACAAGACGGTAATATTTTTCTGCTTCTTTTGCCTGACCTTTTTCGAGCAAAATATCTCCAATGTTAACATAAGCGCCAATTAAGTTTGGATCTAAGTCAACGGCTTTGGTATATAAAGAAATTGCTTCAAGATTCTTTCCAATTTCCTGATAACACTTTGCAATGTTAAAGTAGATTTCGGCTTTGTTATCCGCTACAGCAAGCGCCTTAAAATAAATGTGTATTGCTTCTTGCAAAGCACCTAATTTACTTAACGATAACCCCATATTATTTAGAGCCGGTAAATATTTGGGATTTATTTTCAGGGATTTTTTATAGGCATCAAGAGCTTTTTCGTAATGCTGTTCTTTTAAGAAACAGTTGCCAAGATTATAATGGTGGACTTCATCCTCTCCATCAAGATTTATAACTGATTGATAAAGTTTTTCCGCCTCTTTAAAATTTTCTTTTTTTAATTTTAGATTTCCTAAGTTAGTTAATGCTTTTTGATTATCCGGCGATAACTTTAACACAAGGTTGTAGCATCGTTCAGCCTGTTCATCTTTGTTTAATTCAGCGAATGCCGCACCAGAGTTAAGCAATGCCTCAACATGCGTTGGATTTAACTTCAGCGTTTCCTGATATTCTTCTAAAGCAGCTTCATATTTTTTAAGATGCTGGTAGCAAAGTCCTAAATTATAATGCGCATTAAAATCATTCGGATAAAGTTTAATCGCTTGCTTAAAATATTCTGATGCTTGATAATATTGTTGCAGCATTAATTTAATTACGCCTAAAAAATTAATTATTTTTTGGTCGTCTTTATTTTCAATTTGAAGCTTAAGGAGCAAATTTTCTGCCGAATAATATTCAGCATTATTAAAATGCATTATTGCTTCGGTATACAAATCATAATCATTCATGGAAATAATCTATTTATAATTTTAAGATAAGGTCGCTTTTTAATTTATAATAAGATGCAAGTAATTCTTTGCCACCATAAATTTTATCAAATGTTATAAAGTTTTCTTCTGTTTTTGAAAGAGCCTCATAGGCTTCTTTGTAATGTTGTAGTTCATAAAGTTCGCGGATGGAATCCAATATTTTTTCTAAAACAGTTTTAACTTTATCTTCATCATCCCGCATAAGTGAACTATCTTCTGGATGAAATCCTAATAACAAATTCACTTTTGATAAACCCGCCTTTGCAAAAAGATTTTGAGAATTATGTTTTACGCCCCATTCGTACATTATTTTGGCATTTTTATCTTCACCCTTTAAATAGAATACTTCACCTAATCCGCTGCAAGCTTGAGATGATTCAGGATTTAAATTTAAAGCTGATTCAAAACAAAGCTTTGCGTTATCAACTTCGTTTAGGCTTAAATATACCATTCCTTTTAAGTTTTCATAAGCCGAAATTAATTCATTCTTTCCGCCTTCCACATATTGAGAATAAAACAGTTGCTGATTTTCGTTAAGAATTTGCAAAGCTTCACGAAATTTTTTGAGTTCAAATATTTCATATATTGCATTTAAAATTTTTAAAAGAACATCACTAATATTCTCGACTTGGTTTTCTATCGGAACTTCCTTTTCTTCTGGGGGATAATTATTTGTCATCATGGTAGTTTTTCCTTTTATTAATTACATATTATTTTTAGTTTATGGTTACTTGATCTGCTGATTTTTCCTCTGCTAATTTTTTACTTAATATTTCGTTTATTTTTTCATCTGATTTAACAATACCATTTATTGCTAAGTTATTATTTGGATCGATAGCAACTGCAGTTTCAAAATTTAATTTTGCAAGTTTATAATCTTTCATATCTAAGAAAATAGTTCCCAAACCGGCATAAGCATTTGCAGAATTTTTATTTGTCTTTATGGCTTTATTAAATTGCTTTTTCGCTTCATCAAGTTTGTTGGCTTTATATTCATTTATCCCCAGAATTAAATAAAAATTTTCAAGATAAATCGGGTCTATTATTGGATTGGTTCTTGTTATTTCAGACTGAATATCTGTAGATAACTTAAACAAATCTTCATAGGCAAATTCATTTGATCGTTTTATAAATTCCGCAATCGATGGTTGAATATTGAGACCACGTTCTCTTTTATCCAATAATTCCATTGCAATTTTTAAATACTGTTCTGCGCCATTTATATTTTTAAATGGAGCAAGTTTATTCTTTATCCGTGTAATTTCATTTATATCAGGAATGTATTTTACAAGGTATTCATTTTGGACATTTGTATTTTCTTGAACTGTAAGAGATTTATTTTTATGTTCTGCGCTTTCAGGTGAATAAAAATATAAGCCAAGTGTTTTCTCTAAATGCCTAAATTTAGCAGTGCGGCTTACTCTCAACCAAAATTCATAATCGCCCACTACATGTAAATCTTCCTTAAAATATCCATATTTTTCATGAAGTTCTTTTTTCCACATAGGCTGAGGACCCATGAAGCAGCCGAAAAGGATTAGATCCATGTCAAAAGAGGCCCAGTGAGTTTCTGTTTTTGATGAATTTGATCCCCAAAAGTCATTTGGTTTTGTTGTTACATAAGTATCGGCATAAACAATGTCAACGTCGGGATTTTCTTTCAAAACTGTAGACATAATTTCCAAAGCATCTTGCCTATGCCTATCATCAGTATTAGCATTTGTAATATATTTTCCCGAGGCTATTTTTATTCCTCTGTTCCAAGCTTGATAAATAGTCTCTCTTTCTGTTTTGATGTATTTTATATTTCCAAACTTGGCTTGATATTCTTTAACAATTTCCTCTTCATTTTGTTGAGAACCGGAATTGATAACAATTATTTCTAATTCCCCTTTATTATATAACGTCTGATTGATAAGATCATCCAAACATCCTTGAATAAATTTTTCTGAGTTACAGGTTGAAACTATGGCGGAGACTTGAATTTCAGTTTCCCCATTTTTGCTTAAAGTATTTAACTGTTGCAGAGATTCTTTATTTTCTTTTACATCAATTTTTTGAATTGAATAATTAGGATAATTTGGTAATTTCCTTTCCGCTATCCAATCAATAAATGTATCAATTCTTTTTTCCAATGTATGATATTTTAATACTTCGTTATGACCCTCCTCCGCAATATGACGGTACAAGTCTGGATTTTTTAGGAATAATTCCACTTTGTTGACAAGCTTATCAATATCCTTAACTTCAAAATATATTAGATGCTTTCCATCCTTGAACAGAGCATTATTTAATGGTCGGTTTTCAGGCTTAAACTGGAAAAGCAAGCTACCGCAAGCCAATGCTTCGAAAGTTCTAACATTAAATCCCCCGAATACCCCTTGGGGATTTATAGCCCCAATAAATAAATTGTAATTTGAAATTAACTCACTGGTCGATAAAAATTGGTCCATAACAATACATAATTTGGACTTGACTAAATCCAAAAGGATTTTTCTTCTTATTTCATACTCATTCCATAGTTTCCCTTTAAAAAACAACATACGCTGTCTTGAATCAAAAGGTTTATACTGATAAAATAATTTATCATCAACAAATTGAGGAAACCATATAACATCTTTACTTAAATTTTTATATAAAGAAATATCATTCTCATCAGCCGCCAGGTAATGTGTAAATATTTTCAAAGCATTGTTAACTCTTATCCTATATGCTTCATAAATTGTATCACTGCTTGATTCGAAGGAATAACAAACTTTTGCATTCTTATATTTTTTCCACATTTGTTGTTTAATTTCTGAATCGTTTAAAAAGTATAAGTGGTGGTCACCACCCAAGGCTAGGATTAAATCTGACCTTCCACCTGTATTTAAGTACTCAAAGAAATGTCTATAATATTTTTCATTGACATAAAATAAATTGTTTAAAAAGCCCCTGCTTCTTAACGAATGAATCCAGCCCTCTTTCAAATGCCAAGAATGATTGCTGTTGGGGGGTACAATCAAATCAATTTTTAATTGACTCCCTCTTTCTTTAATCAGATGAATCTGCTTGACCTCTTTGTTATCAGCTACTTCTTGCCGGGGATATTTCTTTAATACCTCTTTGCAATTTAAGGTAACTTCATTTAACGAAATATTATTTATACATTCTACTTCAGCCTTTATACATTTCCAATTACAATTGTAACACGGTATTTTTTTATACACAGCTCTTACATGGTCAGAATTAGGATAAGGAAAGAATCTTCCAAAATGCCCTCCTCCTAAAATTACAATAGTGGGAATTTTTAATGCAGCTGAAAAATGTGCAATACTTGTATCTGAACCTACATAAAATCTTGCATGCTTTAAGAAAGATACGGTTTGCCACAGAGAAAAGTGTCCAGAAAGAAGAATCGGTACAGATTTAGAAGCCATTGCAATTTCGCTGCAAATTTCTGAATCTTCTACTCCTCCAAGTATTACAGCATTTAGCTTCAAAACATCCTGGATATAATTAATTAACGAAGCATACTTCTCAGTGCCCCAGTATTTTATAGATTGTCTTCCTCCTTTTGAACCGGGAAAAACTACTGCATAGTTTTCAATATTGTAATTTTTTAGAAATCTATTTATGAATTGGTTATCTTCTTCTGTCTCCCAGACCTCCGGCAAAATTCTTTCATCAAGGTTTCCGCCTAGTAAAGAAATTATTTCCGCATTTCTCTTAAGCTCAAATTTATTTTTTTCTTTATCGACTTCAAGAAAGAAGTCATACCATTTATCAGTCACATTTAATATTGATTGAGTTATATTAGATAAATCGCCTCTTACACAAATTTTGATATCCGCATCAATGAAAGCCGAAACTTGCTCTGAGTTATATTCTCTTGAGTAGAGCGGATTTATAAGCATATCATACTTTAATTCATTAAGCTTAGTAATTACATTTTCTCTATATTGTTTGTTCACCGAAAATGAATTCCGATCGATATAAATTTTGGCATCAATATAAGGACATCTGTCAGCTATCTCTTTAGTCTCAAGATAGCTTGTAAGAGTAATATTGGCAGTAGGAAATAATTCCCTTGCTGCTTTTAAAAAATTAGTAAAAAGAAGACTGTCGCCAATCGCATCCAACTTTACGATAACCAGCCTCTTTACAAGCTTATATTGCTCATAAAGGCTTTTTATTACCATGGATTTTTTGCTTTCAATTTCATCACCGGTTAAGCCTTCTGGGCTCTTCTTCAAAACTGATAACTCTTCCAAAAGAGAAATTATTTCTTTTTTCATTTTAAAATTTTAAATAAAAGTTATGATTAATTTTTTAACTATACATTCCGCAATTGGTACAAATATATGCCAAAGGATTTTCAACAGAAGTAAGCAGTCTGGTGTATGGCTTAAAACAAAGAATTTCTTCAAAGCTATTTTGCATAAGATTGCCTAATTTTGAATCCGTAAATTTGTACTGATGCATAACATTTCCGTAACAATCGATTGTAAGCAAAATATAATTTTTTTTATGATAATTGCACTTGCTTTTTAGTTAATTTCTCACCATCCAGAATTATTTTATTTTTTTCTTGCTTTCTACCGATTACAAACATATCATCAGGAAAATAACCAGGGAGAATTGTCATTATTTCTAAGCCGCATTTGATAAAAAGTTGTTTTATACTATTTTCATTATACAAAAAAATATGTTCTGCCGGTTTAAACTGCGACCAAGTTCTGTTTTCACCTCTATAGCATGGTGTTTGAAAAATGAAACGACCTTCATCAGAAAGTAAATTCGAGATCGCTTTTATACCTTCTATAGGATCATTAAAATGTTCAATGACATCAAAACCAGTTATAACATCAAATTTAAGAAACGGTAATTTTACGTTTGGGAAAAGTCCACTATAAACATAAGGCAGGTTAAATTGTTGGCGTACAAACTTACAAGTCTCTTCGTCAACTTCTACGCCAACGACATTCTTGATACCGTTTTGATTGCAATAATATAAGAAACCACCGTGAGCACAACCGATTTCAAGCAGAGTATCTTTTTGGAGACAATATTTATTGACAAGCTCATACCAATAAGGTATTCTGTCATTAAAATCATTTTTAGCACGTACTTCAATAGGAGGAAATCCAGAAACAAATGTTTGATGTTCATGCCAATAATTTGAAAGGGTATAAAATTTCTTTAGCTCTTCCTTCGTATATTTTTGTTTTACAACGTGAGTCCCACATAATTCACATTTTGAATACAACTCATGCACTGAACTTTGCAAGTTTCCCCCGCACCAACAAATATTTTTATTAGGCGTTTTTTCTAATTCTAATTTTTTATTTATTGATTTAATTTTATTATATAATTTCCCTGAAGAAAATAAGTTTTCTCCACTTTCGTCATCCTCCTCTAATAATATTTGTGCTTCAATTTCCTTTCCCATTTGCAAATAAATCTCTTCAAGTTTTTCGAAGACTCCATTATTTTTCTCGTCTTCATTAAGCATGTTTAGGCAGATATTCTCTGCTTTTTCATATTGCTTCTTTCTTATTAGCTCGTCTACAATTAATATGGAGTTATTACTCATCAGCAACCTTTGCTCTTTTTATTTGAAAATCCTTAAGCGCAACGAACATTTTTAAAATTTGCTTAATAAGCGCCTAAGTTTTCCCCCTTTTATACCAATATTATACCAAAGTGAATAGTTTGTTTTCGATTCATAAATGAATTTTAGGATGGTTTATTATCAAAACTTGGCTAATTTTAGCCAATAATGGTTTAACAAAAAAATCGAAATAAAATCTTAACTAAAACTATTTGGAATGTGTGCAACAAAAGAGAGGTTCGTAAAGTATGCTTTCAGAGCGAGGAGAATTAAAGCAATGCTAGGACATTTTTTGCCTCTTCGGCTATTTTTTGCTCTGCTTCTTCTTGATAAATTTTTTCTTGTTCCTCTTTTTCAACTTTTAATTTGTCGATGTAATTTTTAATTTGTTCCGAGTCTCGAGCAAATTTTTCTTCCAATTCTTTTTCCTTTGTTTCGGCTTCAGCTTTAAAGTAGGCAATATGTTGTTCTTTTTCAGTTTTAACAGCATTAATTGTTTGTAGTAATCTTTGCTTCTGGTTAGAGCTTTCAAGCAGAGCTAATCCTGCCGCAACAAGAGCTATAAAAAATCCGATTACGAATGCAACCGCTCCCCACTTAAGCCCCGTGGTAATAACAATTGAAAAAATATTATTAATTTTTAAGCCATCACTAGTAAAGTTATTTGAATAACCTGCGCATCCACCCATTAATGATACCGTAAATGAAAGTATAAGATTGTAGGTCATCGCATTTTTAAAGGCTGTTTTAGGGTTTAAACTTTGTATCAAATGTAAATTACTAATTCTTTCTTCAAGTAGAGCAATGTTTTCGGCAGAACGTTTTTCAATTTCCTGCAAAGATTTTGTAAGCTTATCTTTTAATTTAATTTTTATATTTTCAAAATTTTTTTTCATTATCTCAAGTTCGCTTAATTTATCCTGAAGTTCTACTTCAAATTTTTTTATCTTTTCTTGAATTTCGATAAAATATTTGTTTCTTATTTCATTAACAACAAGCTCAATCGATTGATGAAATTTGCGTTGTAAGTGCTCTGATACACCAAGAAAAAGAATGCTATCGTTTACAGAATATTTTTGCAATACGCTTTCAAGAAAAGCTATATTTTGAATAATCTGCGGAGTGTAGTATTCGCTAATTTTAAGTTCCTTAAAACTAACAAGATTAACTTTGACAGCATTTAAATCGAAGTTGCGGGTATTTTTAATATCGCGGAAAAAATTTGAAAACATTTCTACAGAACTTATAAATTCACTATAATAAAAGAAATTACTAACAACAGAATTATCCAAAAAATAATCGAGCAAAGAAACGTTATTAAGTTCGATTGCGTGGTTTATTCTTTTCAGGTCAAAATCAAATAGTTCATTCAAAACATCCGGTGAAAGAACTTCATCATTATTTTTCACATCCGAAAGTGCTTTGTAAAACTTTGCTGTTATTCCATAAGGCTTTATGGTTAAAGCATCAGAAAATTTATTCGAAGCCGAGAAATTATCTTTTTGATTTAAAAATAAAAAACCTGAGTAAAGATTTATTAAATAATGAAGTTCCTCGCGCATAACATCGTTTACTTTATTTTGCTCAATCAGTTCACGCGCTTCATCTAAAAGCTCTAATGACTTTTGCGGATTAAAAAACTGCTTGTCGTAAGAAAATATAATTGATTCAAGAATAAGATAGAAGAAATTGCTTTTGCTCGCTTTCTTTTCTATAAAATTAATCGTTGAAGCAGCAAAATATTTTTTTTCGTTTCCAGATGAAGTAATTACCCATTTTGCATAAAAATCTTTTATAGAATTATGTATGTTTTGTCCGTTTGATTGGGCTAAAGAAATTTTGAAAAAATCCTCGATATATATTATAAGAGGCGACCTATATAACCAGAATGCCGGGGCTAATTCGTATCTTAAAAACATTTCACCTATTGTAGGAGGAAGGACAAAACTAAAAAACCGGGAATTCTGCTTTATCAAAGAAACAAAGTCAATTTCTTTAGTTACATCGAGCCTAAGATATTCCTTAGCTAAAGCCCTGAATCTTCTAGAGAGAGTGTCGTTGACCTCTTCTTCATTTGATTCTCCGTTTATTATAATTTCTTCACTTATCATAATTATTTTTTTAACCAAAGTGTAAATACATTACTTTATTCCCAGAAGCTTAAGCTTTGCTCGAGCTCTAAGTTAGTTTGATAAATTTTCCCACTCTTCCTACCAAAAAGGCAGACATAAATAGGTAGGCAATTATTTTTGCCGCCTAACACAAAGAATTGTTCCTAAAATTTATTTAGAAACAATAAACCTATATTCATTATCGTACAAAGAAAAAGAAATTTTAATAAGATTTCGGCTGGTCAGGATAGTTTAACATTTTTTGTTGATAAAATCTTAATAAATGAAATTTTTGCCTGATATATTTTTAAATTTTATTTTGCATAAATTTTAGAAATAGTAAAGATATTTTATTTTGAATACCCCGGCTCTTGCAGCAACGTGCATTTTTCGAGGTAGAATATTCCCTGCGGCATCAAACTGCTGGCTTCTATTGTCAACTTCGTTGTAGGCAAAATAAATCCAACTTTTAGGAAGGAAATTGTATGAAAAAAGCAAACCCGAAATAAATTGTTCCATCTGTTTTGAAGTGGAATAATATAGATTGTCAATATAAAATCTTATGTTAAGATAGTTAATAGGAGTAAAAGAAAAATAAGGTCGTGCATCATAAGTAATATCAACTAAGCTGCCAGCGGGATTCCATTCAGCCCACATATTATAAGAAGTGCCAAGTGTTAAAATATCTGATGCATTCCAGTCCAACTGAGTACCGAACCATGAATAAGGGGCGACAAAATTTAGGTTAAAATTATAAGTTTTCGAATAACCTCCCCAAAAACTAAAATCCCACTTAGAGCTAGTATTAAACCAGCAATTGTAATCTAATTCAAAAGAATCATATTTAATTCCTTGATCTTTTGCTTTACCAGCCAATAAAGTGAGCTCATAACCCCAATTACTTTTAAAGTTCATATTAAAATCGAAAACAGCAGAGCGATCAGTATAGCCTTCCACGTTTTTATAATTTGTATAAATTCCCGCAAGGATTAACATTGCATTCAGTGCTCCTTCATCATAAAACCAATTAGGACCAGTTAAAGCGGTAATTTGCCATGTTCCTATCCACGGAACGTAACCAATTTGTTCAACATCAAAATTTTTTCCGATATATCTATTTCTTGCAAGTGTCCACCAATTTTTACCAGTAGAAACAAATCCGATAGAAGAAGCATAATCACCTAAAGAATTTTTAATTGAGCGAGCGAGCTGATAAGACAACTGCCAACCAGAATTTCGAAAAGCACCGTCAATATCAACAACACCAAATGTTGAATCTTTAGTTTGCTTCATAACAAACAAAGTTCCAACGGAGGAGTTTTCATCAAATTGTTTTTTAATTCTTGCTGAACCAAACACGGCTTGTTCTTCAGTTTCATTTACAGAATCATTCATATAATTTTTTTGACCTGTAAGAGCAAGAAAGCCACCATACTCCCACTCGCCTATTCGTCCAAAAGCTTTTGTACCAAGGATTAGAGGAACGTCGCTACCATCGGCAAGTTTCTTCCCTATTCTTCTAGAATAAAATAACTCAAGCGGGCTATAAAATCCCGTGTTGCTTTCTCTACCTGCAGCCATAAAAACTTCATTGCCTTCGGTAAAGAAAGGTCTTCGTTCATTAAAATAAGTTTCGTACTGGGAAATGTTAAATGAATATGGGTCGGCTTCAATTTGAGCAAAATCGGGATTAGCCGTTAATTGAAACTTTAACATCGGAGAAGGGTTGAACATTATATCAAGACCAGCATTAGGTTCAATTTTATATTTATCGTTTTGAAGATAAGTAGCTTTAGTAAGTCCAACAGGGTAAATTTCAAGGTTTAAGCTTTTATCTGATGGAGTAAAATTGAGAAAAGATAATTCACCAAATTTTGAAACTCTTTGACCCTCATTTTTTTCATATTTATTCCAAAACAAATCTTCAGCTTTAGAAGGAATCCATCTTTCGAAATCTAAGCCCCAAAAGTTAAGTTTTTCATCAAACTGAATAGACTTATAAGGAATTTTTAGCTCCGCGACCCAACCCCAGTCATATATTTTTGAAGTAGCAAACCAAATACCATCCCAGTTATAATCTTTATATCTGCCATCATCTAAAATTCTTGCATCACTTCTAACGCCGGAAACGGATACAATAAATTTATAAGCAGTTTTTCTATCATCAAAAGAATCAAGCATTAACGAAACACTCTCCCCAGCAGTGTTATCAAGAGTACCAGTAAACGGCTGAATATCTTTTTTATCTTCGTAACAAATGAATAGGCAATATAGAGCATTGTTTGTAGTTAAAATTTTAGCCACTGTTTGCCAAGTGGGTTTCTTATCATAATTAGGTGATAGCTGAAAAAAGTCTACGGCTGAATCAGCGGTATTCCAAACAGAATCAATCATGCCGTCTAATTTAATTTCCGCATTAATCTTCTTTACAATTAATTTTTTCCCAGTGCGATCGCTTTTTGCTAAAACTGAAATACTAAGCAAAAACAACAGAAACGGTATAAATAATTTCATTAAATATTAATCCTCAGCTTTAATATGTTAGACTATTATTTTACAATTAGGTTACGCTAAATAAAAACAAAAATAAATTTGATATTATGTTTATCTAAAGCAAAGCTGCATATTTTATTTTTTAATTTGAAAGAAATATTGACAGGCGGGAAATTAAATTTTGCAAACGGTTATTTTTTATGATTTGACGACAAAAGTTTATTGAAACATTTTTTACATGTTCTCATCTAATCTTAAAAGAACTTATTTTTGCAAATAAAAATTTTGGTGGTGTTAAAAATGAATTATGAGATGAAAGATTTTAATACGGATGTAATTCAAAAAAGTTTTGATAAACCTGTGCTTGTTGATTTTTGGGCTGAATGGTGCGGTCCATGTAAAGTTCTTAGCCCTATTCTTGAAAAGCTCGCTGAAAAATTTAAGGATGATTGGCAGCTTGTAAAATTAAATACCGATAAAAATCCTGACTTAGCTTCAGAGTATGGTGTTAGAGGGATTCCTAATGTTAAACTTTTTATTAATGGCAAAGTAACAGATGAATTTACAGGCGCCTTACCGGAACAAATGATCTTAAACTGGTTAAAGAAAGCTATACCTGGCAAAGGACAGAAAAAAGTTGATGCTGCTGTTCATCTGCTTTCCATCGGTAATGAAAAAGAAGCTTATGAAATTTTACGAAATGTTTTAAAAGAAAACCCTCAAAATGAACAAGCAAAAGTACTCTTGGCAAAAGGAATATTCTTTGATAATCCAGATGAAAGCATGAAGCTTATCGCCGACTTGGACGAATCATCTTCTAATTTTGAAATAGTTGAAGCTTTGCGCACTTTAAAAAGATTATTTGACTTAAACAATAATAGTAAAAAATTGCCCGATAGTAATGTAAAAGAAATTTATCTTAAAGCGATTAAAGATGTAGAAGTAAAAGACTTTGATTCGGCGCTTGATAATTTTATTGAAGTCATTCGTAACGATAGATATTATGACGATGATGGAGCAAGAAAAGCGTGTATTGCGTTATTCAAATATCTTGGTGAAGACAATGAAATTACAATAAAGCATAGAAGAGATTTCGGCAGCGCTCTTTATGTTTAGAGGTCATTATTAAATATGAAACGCGCTGTGCCCTTAAATCCAATGGAGAATTAAAAATATCTTTAGTAGAAGTTTGCCAGATTTTTAAGAAATGTTTTATTGTTTATGATTATTGCCCTGCATATTGGCAGTTTATGAAATTTTATTTTCGTGATTATTAAAAAATTTTCATCGGATTAATTTTAGCAATAACTTGTTTTAACACATTTGAAATTTTGGTAAAAGCGGTTTCAATCTATTCACATTACAATCACACTTCCACCAAGACACACATTATCCTCATAAAAAACTGCAAATTGTCCTGGAGCAATACCTTGATCTGGCTTGTCTAAATTTACTTCTGCAAGTTCTTCGCCAATAAAATTAAGAAAACAGCTATACATATTTGCACCGTGTCTAATCTTAACATATAAGTTTTTCTTTGAAGGAATTTCTTCAGCAATCCAATTAAACTTGCTAACTTTAAAAGTGTCTCTTGCACGGTCAGCCAGATTTTCGTGAGAAATATAAATTATGTTTTCTTTAATATTTTTTTTAACGACGTACCAGGGCCCGCCAGATAATCCAAGCCCGGAACGTTGACCTATTGTATAAAAATAATAACCGTTATGCGTTCCGACTTTTTTACCGGTAGAAATGTTTATAATATCTCCCTTAATTTCGCCAAGATGTTGTTTAATGAACTCGTTAAATTTTATTCGTCCAAGAAAGCAAATACCCTGGCTGTCTTTTCTATTCATATTTAACAATTCAAATTTATAAGCAAGTTTTCTGACTTCTTGTTTATTTAAATCGCCCAGGGGAAAGAGAGCGCGCTTTAGTTGTTCCTGAGTAAGATAGGCTAAAAAATATGTTTGGTCTTTTATTGGATCATGCGAAAGAAGCATTTGATATTTATTATTTATAAATTTTAATTTTGCATAATGTCCGCTTGCAACTTTTTCAAATGAATCATCTATTTTGTCATAAAACTCTCCAAACTTAATTAAGCGGTTGCAAAACATATCAGGGTTAGGAGTGCGTCCTTCTTTAATTTCTGAAATTGTATAAGAGACTACTTTCTCCCAATATTCTGTTTGCAATGGAAGAACTTCAAGAGGAACATTAGCTTGCTTGCAAACGGCACGTGCAAAATTTAAATCTTCTTCCCAAGGACAGTTGCCTAAGAAAGAGAATTCGTCCTGAAGCCAAATCTTTAGGTAAAATGCAGTAACATCATAGCCCTTTTCCTTCAATAAGCGCATTGCTACGGAGCTATCAACCCCACCAGATAATAATACAGCAATTTTCATAAAAAATTAAATGACATTTATATTTAGTAAAAATCAAGTTGTAAAAATAAGCAAAGATATTTAGACAAAGGAGTCAGGTTTTATTACCGGAGGATGAAACTTTTTTTGCTGGAATTGCTTTAGCCATTACTTTATCATAAAGAGACTGATTTATTCTTTTCAAAATTATTGTTTGCAAGGTTTTGGCATTGCTAATTGTCGGGAAAAAACCAATACAAATATTACTTTTATCTGCGTAAATTTTCATCAGACTTTTTATGCTGCCTTCAAAAATTCCACCTGTAAGTTTGCTAATATCCGAAAAAAAAATAATAAATTTTTTTTTGGAAAATGCAAAATCCGAACAAATTAATTTTTCATTATCCGCTTCAATTTTGTAAGGAAGAATTTTATATAACACAAGATATTGCTTATTCAAAAAATAAATAAGAAGTAAAATAATAGCTACAGGGAAAAGATTATAAAGTGAACTATCTAAATTTGCAGCGGAAACTACTAAAAAGAAAGACAAAAGTATTGTAAGCGGTATGTTACCGTAACGGTATAAAATGCGCAATGGAAATGAGTATGTAAATTTGTACATTATATTATAAAAAAAGCTAATACAAAATTAAGCATAATCAATTTATTCTATCAATGCCAATTTGCTTTTCACTTTTTTATAAAAGATTACTTGCAAGTTCGGCAAGTTCGGATCTTTCACCTTTTTCTAAATTAATGTGGGAATAAATCTTTTGACCTTTAAAATGATCAATTAAGAAAGAAAGCCCATTAGACTGTGAATCAAGATAAGGATGGTCAATCTGATAAATATCTCCTGTAAAAACAACTTTAGACCCTTCACCCGCACGAGTGATGATAGTTTTAATTTCGTGAGGAGTTAAATTCTGAGCTTCATCTACAATAAAAAAAATTCTTTGTAAACTTCTTCCTCTTATGTAAGAAAGTGGCTCGATAACAATTTTTTCATCTTTAATCATGGCATTAATAAGCTGGCTTTGTTTATCGCTTTCTGTAAACTGGTCTTGAATAACACGCAGGTTATCCCATAACGGTTGCATATAAGGTTCAATTTTGGTTTGAACATCTCCCGGTAAAAAGCCAATATCTCTGCTGCTTAAAGGAATGATTGGTCTAGCTACATAAATTTGACGATAGTTTTTTCTAACATGAAGCGCACTTGCAAGTGCTAAAAGAGTTTTACCAGTTCCTGCTTTTCCCGTTAGTGTAACAAGAGAGATATTTAAATTAGTAAGAGCATCTACAGCAAAGGTTTGTTCTGCGTTACGGGGCTTTATTCCATAAATAATATTTTTATCTACTTTATGAAAGTTCTCCATTGCACTATCAAGATAAGCTAAAACTGAACGATTAGAATTACGGAATATATAAAATTTATTTGGCACCATATCTCCGTTTAATTTTTTACTAACCTTTCGTGCTGACGCTTCATAGGGAGATTGATAAAGGCTTACTATAAAGTCATCATCAAAATCATCAAAAATTTGTTTTCCACTGTAAAGCTCTTCAATACTTGTTAATTTATCCGTGGTATAATCTTCGGCAAGAATGCCAAGTGCTTTTGCCTTCATTCTTAAATTAACATCTTTTGAAACAAGAATAACTTTAGATTGATCTTTTATTTTCTTGCTCCATTCTAAAGCAACCGAGAGAATTCGGTGGTCAGGCGTATCTTCTTTAAAAATATCTTTTATCTCAGTTGAAATACCTTTAGCTATACCTATTCGCACTTTCCCTCTGCCTTTTCCCATAGATACACCACCGTTGAACAATGCTGCGCCCGTCATTGAATCAAGAGTGCGTGCAAATTCCCGTGCGTTTAAATTTATAACTTGGCTTCCGCGTTTAAAATGATCTAATTCCTCAATAACAGTTAAAGGAATTATAACATCATTTTCTTGAAATTGATTTATACAAGATGAATCGTGAAGGATTACGTTTGTATCGAGTATAAACGTCTTAGGTTGTTTTAATGCTTTGATAGATGAAGATTTTTTTTTGCTCATTCATGTTTGCTCAGTTATTCATTTTAAATATCTTAAAAATTAAATGAGGTTACAAGTATTATTACTTTTAATTTGAGTTAAGAATTTATTAAGAATAGAATTATTTAGTCTCTAACTTTCTCAAAATTTCATTTGTAATTTTATAAGTCTATTTCAATATTTATTTAAAATTAATTTTTTTTTATCACAAGTGAATATAATCACGAAATTAATGAAATATCAATTCACCAGCACATTGTTTTTGTTGAATATAAAAACTCTTTCGTTTATATTTGAAAAACTAATTTGCAAAGAGAATTGAACAGAAAAAAAATCATACCAAATAAAATTGAAATTGATTTGATAAACGAGTTTATCATTTAATAGTCCCGATTTTTATCGGGACTATTTTTTTGTAAGAAAAAATTAAAATTAAAAATAAACTTTATAAGATGAATAAAAAAAATTTAACAGCAAAGCTTATTTTGGAAGACGGAACAGAATTTATTGGAACAAGTTTCGGCTATCAGAAGAACACAAGCGGCGAGGTAGTTTTTAATACTGGAATGGTGGGCTATCCAGAAACAATGACGGATCCTTCTTATCGCGGACAAATTTTAGTAATTACCTTTCCACTTATAGGAAATTACGGCGTCCCTGGTTATGAACGAGAAAACGGCTTATTAAAATATTTTGAGTCCGAAGCTATTCAATGCAGAGCTCTGATAATCTCAGATTACTCGGAAGAATATTCGCATTGGAATGCAAAACGTTCTTTATCAGATTGGATGATCGAACAGCAAGTTCCCGGAATTTACGGAATTGATACTAGAATGCTGACGAGAAAACTCCGTGAAAAAGGAACGATGCTCGGTAAAATAATCATTAATGAAAATGAAAAAATAGATTTTGAAGATATTAATAAAATTGACCTCGTAGCACAGGTAAGTATCAAAGAACCGATTGAATATTCACGGCACAAAAAAAGAATCATTCTTGTAGATTGCGGCACTAAAAACAACATCATTCAAGCTTTTTTAAAAAGAGATATTACTGTTATTCGGGTTCCTTACAATTATGATTTTTCCAAAGAAAAGGCAAACGGCATTTTGATTTCAAACGGCCCGGGTGATCCTAAAATGTGTATTACAACAATAGAAACAACACGTAAAGTTATGAAAACAGGAATGCCGACACTTGGAGTTTGCCTTGGTAGCCAGATTATGGCTCTTGCCTCGGGAGCTGACACTTATAAATTAAAATATGGACACAGAGGACATAATCAGCCTTGCAATGAAATGGGAACCAAGCGTTGTTTTATCACTTCGCAAAATCATGGTTACGCTGTAAATACCGATACTTTACCAGAAGATTGGCGTACTTGGTTTGTAAACGATAACGATGGAACCAATGAAGGAATTATTCATATATCAAAACCATTTTTCGCAACTCAGTTTCATCCAGAGGCATCGCCGGGTCCAGATGATTCTGAATTTATTTTTGACATGTTTGTGAGGGCTTTAAAATGATAAAAAGAGGTAAACCCAAAAAAGTATTAATCCTTGGCTCGGGCGCTTTGCAAATTGGGCAAGCCGGAGAATTTGACTATTCTGGCAGCCAAGCAATTAAGGCTCTTAAAGAAGATGGCATTATTTCCGTTCTAATTAATCCAAACATTGCTACAATTCAAACTTCTGAAAATTTTGCAGACAAAGTTTACTTTATGCCGCTTAAGCTGGAATTCGTAGAAAGAATAATTCAGAAAGAACTACCAGACAGTATTCTGTTACAATTTGGCGGGCAAACTGCTCTTAATGTCGGTGTTGAACTTTATGAAAAAGGAATCCTCGAAAAGTTTAATGTAAAAGTCCTTGGCACTCCTGTTAAAGCAATTCAGGATACGGAAGATAGACTTCTCTTTGCAAACAGGGCTTCTGAAATCGGTTTGAAAGTTGCCTTTAGTAAAACTGCAAACAATCTAGATGAAGCTATCCTTGCAGCAGAAAAAATTGGTTTTCCAGTAATGGTCAGAATTGCCTATGCACTTGGTGGGCTTGGTTCAGGTATTGTTTATAATAAGGAAGAGCTTATTGAAAAAGCAAGACGTGCGTTTACTTTTACCAATCAAATTTTAATTGAAGAATCTCTGAAAGGGTGGAAAGAAGTTGAATACGAAATTGTGCGCGATCGTTACGATAATTGTATTACTATTTGTTCGATGGAAAATATTGATCCTATGGGCATTCATACAGGAGACAGCATTGTAATTGCACCGGTACAAACTCTTTCGGCACAAGAGAATTTTAAATTAAGGTCCATCGGAATAAGACTTATACGCCATCTGGGCGTTGTAGGCGAATGCAATATTCAATATGCCCTCGATCCTAATTCGGACGACTACAGAATTATCGAAGTAAATGCAAGATTAAGCAGAAGCTCTGCGCTTGCATCAAAAGCCACCGGCTACCCACTTGCATTTATAGCGACTAAGCTTGCACTCGGTTATGCACTTAATGAGGTCGTAAATATAATTACACAAGAAACCTCTGCCTGTTTTGAACCAGCTCTTGACTATGTAGCACTTAAATTTCCACGATGGGATTTACAAAAATTCCGTCAAGTTAGCACACAGCTTGGATCAGAAATGAAGTCCGTCGGCGAAGTTATGTCGCTCGGAAGAAGCTTTGAAGAAGTTCTCCAAAAAGCAATAAGAATGCTCGATATAGGAATGAAAGGTTTTACTTGCAATAATATTCATTTCGAAGATCTCGATAAAGAGTTATCGCAGCCAACAGATAAAAGAATTTATGCAATTGCTCAAGCACTTCGTGAGGGCTATTCTATTGACAAAATTCACGACCTGAGTAAGATTACCAAATGGTTCTTATTTAAGATGAAGAACATTATAGAAACTGAAAAGAAACTTCAAAATAAAAAGCTTAATAAAATTTCTGCAGATTTAATGCTCGAAGCCAAGAAGAACGGCTTTTCTGATATACAAATTGGGCAACTTGTTGAAGCAACTGAATTTGAAGTTCGAAATTACAGAAAAAGTTTAAATGTCATTCCCGTTGTTAAGCAGATAGATACTCTTGCTGCCGAATATCCTGCCCAAACAAACTATCTTTATCTAACTTATCACGGCAGTGAAGACGATATTCCTTTTGGTGAAAAAAATCAAATAGTTGTTCTTGGCAGTGGTGCTTATAGAATCGGTTCTTCTGTCGAATTTGATTGGTGTTGCGTAAATGCTGTTTTATCGCTCAATAAACTTGACTATAAAACAATAATGATAAATTGTAATCCGGAAACTGTAAGTACTGACTACGATATTTGCGATAAATTATACTTTGAACAGTTGACCTTCGAAAGAGTACTTGATATTTATGAAAAAGAAAATCCAGATGGCGTAATTATTTCTATGGGCGGACAAATTCCGAATAATCTTGCATTAAAACTTCACAATGCTGGTATAAAAATTATTGGAACAGCGCCTACACAAATTGACAATGCTGAAGATAGACATAAATTTTCTCAAATTCTGGACAGGCTTGAAGTCGATCAGCCTGAATGGAAAGAATTGACCAGCTTAAAAGAAGCTAAAAGTTTTGCACACAAAGTTGGTTATCCTGTTTTAATCAGACCAAGCTATGTACTTAGTGGTGCTGCAATGAGTATTGTAGTTTCCGATGAAGAGCTTGAAGAGTACTTAAAAAAAGCTTCAGAAATTAGCAAAGAACATCCAGTTGTTATAAGCAAATTTATAACTGATGCAAGAGAAATCGAAGTTGACGCCGTTAGTGAAAACGGTAATTTATTCTGCTATGCAATTTCTGAGCACGTTGAAAATGCTGGTGTTCACTCCGGCGATGCAACTATTGTTTTGCCACCTCAGCGTACTTATCTTGAAACAATGCGAAGAGTAAAAATGGTTACAAAACAAATTGCCCGCGAGCTAAAAATTACTGGTCCCTTTAATATTCAATTTATTGCTAAAGATAATGAAGTAAAAGTAATTGAATGCAATCTACGGGCATCAAGAAGTTTTCCCTTTGTTTCCAAAGTCTTGAAAATTAATTTTATAGATATTGCAACAAAGCTGATGATGGGTGAAAGAGTTCCGAGAATAGATAAGTCTTCTTTTGATGTTGATTATGTGGGCGTAAAAGCTCCTCAATTTTCTTTTACAAGATTAAAGGGTTCAGATCCTGTTCTTGGTGTTGAAATGGCTTCAACTGGCGAAGTAGCTTGTCTCGGTGACGATTTTAACGAAGCATTTTTGAAAAGCTTTCTCTCCACTGGTTTTAAGTTCCCTCAAAAGGGTGTTATGCTTTCAACCGGCAATGCTAAGGATAAAGCTGAAATACTTAACGAAACAAAGATGCTTTATCAGATGGGACTTAAATTCTATGCAACTCGTGGAACGGCAAACTTCTTAAAAGAACATGGTATTAATTCCGAAATCCTTAACTGGCCTCTTGAAAATGCTGAGCCAAATGTAATTACTTACCTTAACGAAGGTAAAATAGACCTCGTTATTAACATCCCAAAAAATGAAGAAAAGTACGAACTTGATAATGATTATATAATAAGACGAAAAGCTGTTGATATGAATGTTAATCTGATAACGAATATTCAAGTAGCAAAAAGATTTATTAAAGCTATGCAAAAATATAAAACAGAGGATCTTTCTATAAAAAGTTGGGATGAGTTTGCTTAACAGAAAAACCTAATGACCAAAGTTTATTTATGATTTTCTTCTTTTCAATATTCTTTACTCTTTATGCTGCTATTAATTCTTATATCTTTATAAGAGGCTGGCAGGCACTTGAAGGTTATCCAAAACTTAGAATTCTTTATACACTTTTATTTGTTGTTCTTTCACTCTCATACCTTGTCGCAAAATTTCTGACTAAATATTTTTCGTCAACTCTTTATGATGTGTTGTTGTGGATTGGTTCATTTTGGTTTGCTTTTATGGTTTATTTTCTCTTGTCAATTTTTATAATTGATATTCTTAGATTTTTTTTCGTACATTCAAATATTTTTTCTGGAATTAGCAGACAGAAATACTTACTGATTAAGCAATCAGCAGGAATTCTTGTTTTGCTGGTTGTTTTTATTATAATATTACTTGGTTACTTAAATACAACCGATATAAAAACAAAAACTCTAAATCTTTCTATCTCAAAAGGAAATGGAAAACTGAACCATCTTAATGCAGTTCTTGTTTCTGACATCCATCTTTCTCCGATGGATGATGAAAAATTTCTCTCGCACATTGTAAATAAAATTAATGAACTAAACCCTGATATTGTTTTAATTGCCGGCGACCTTTTTGATGACAAAGCTAAAATACTTGAAGAACGAGGAATTGGTGAAGCGCTGAATAATATTAATTCTAAATATGGTACCTTTGCTATTACAGGCAACCACGAATTCATTAACGGCATTGAAAGTGCAACAAGATTTATAGAAAAACATCATATAAAATTATTGCGCGATTCTTCTATTTTTATTGACGATTCTTTTTACATTCTTGGAAGAGACGACAGATCGGTAGCTCAATTTACTGGCAAAAGTAGAGCTCCGTTAAAAGACCTGACAAAAAATCTTGATAATAATTTCCCGATTATTATGATGGATCATACTCCTTTTGGATTAGAAGAAGCTCAGAAAAATAATATCGCATTACAACTTTCAGGACATACTCATCATGGACAAATGTTTCCCGCTAATTTAATTACAAAAATGGTTTATGAAGTTAGCTGGGGTTATTTGGAAAAAGATAAAACACAGTACTATGTTTCTTGCGGTGTTGGTACTTGGGGTCCGCGTGTTAGAATTGGAAGTAATTCTGAAATAATAAACTTAAAAATTAATTTTGCTAAGTAATAATTTTTTACTACAATGCTGTTGATACAATAATCAATAATAAATTTTAAGAAGGGAAAAATCGATGCATTGATTATATTTTTTTCTTACTCCCTGGAACATAAAATGGTTGATTATATCTCTTTCAAAAAATAAACTTACAAAAATGATGAAGACTAAACTTGAAATAGCAAAAAATTGGTTACCGCGATATACCGGTACATCGCTTGATGAATTCGGCCAATACATGCTCCTTACAAACTTCGACAATTATGTGGAAAAATTTGCCGAGATGTTTAATTGTGAAATTAAAGGGACAGGTAAACCTATGCAAACGGCTACGAATTCAAATGGGCTAACAATAATAAATTTCGGAATCGGTTCAGCCAACGCTGCCACAATTATGGATCTTTTAATTGCCAAAAAACCAAAAGGAGTTCTTTTTCTTGGGAAATGTGGAGGATTAAAAAAATCAACCGAGATTGGTCACTTTATTTTACCAATTGCAGCCATACGCGGTGAAGGAACAAGCGACGATTATGTTCCTAAAGAAGTCCCGGCATTGCCTTCTTTTAAACTTCACAAATTTGTTTCGGAAAAATTAATTCAGCATAATCTTGAATATCGAACGGGAGTAATATACACAACTAACAGAAGAGTTTGGGAGTGGGATGAAAAATTTAAGAGTTATTTAAAACAGCTTTATACAATTGGCATTGATATGGAAACTGCAACACTTTTTATCGTCGGGCTTATAAACGAAATACCGCGCGGTGCACTTCTTCTTGTTTCAGATCTTCCAATGTTTCCTCAAGGAATTAAAACAGCCGCAATGGACAAAAAAGTCGATGATAAATTTGTTAATTTACATCTCCAAATTGGCATAGAGGCTATGACGGAGATTGATGAAAAAGGTGAGCCGATAAAACACTTTAAATATTGAAACTATTATATTTTTATTATTCATCAAATGGATGACCTTTGCGATGAGATATTTCTAAATTATCATTGTTGTCGTCGGGTTCATCCTCCCAATCGTATTTTTTATAAGGATCAGAATTACGAAAAATTATAGCACTGGCTATTCCTGTTAATGAACCGAACAGATGATACTCCCATGAAACATTATTGTTCTGAGGTAAAACTCCCCAAATCAAACTTCCATAAAGAAAAGTCACAATCAGTGCTAGAGCAATTGAGCGGGTATCCCTTCTGATAACACCACTGAAAAATAAAAAAGTAACTAAACCGTACACTATTCCGCTTGCACCTATATGATAAGCTTCGCGGGCAAACAACCAAACAAAAACACCCGGCACAATATAAACAATCACAAAAACTTTAAATGCTGAATTTTTATAAAAGTATAATACACCAGTTGCAAGAAATAAAAGTGGAAGCGTATTAGAAAACAGATGAGCAAAACCGGCATGCAGTAAAGGTGCGGTTATTATTCCAATCAAACCAGAAGTAGTGCGGGGTAGCAATCCGAATGAATCAAAATTTATTTTGAAAATGAATTGTGCTAATTGAATGATCCAAAGAATAATTAAAAAACACAAGGGGATAAACAAGCTAAACAAAAATCTCTTTTTATCTTCCGTCATTTATGAGGCTCTTTTTTCTTTTGAAATCTCTTTTCGAAAACTAAAATTAAAAATACTGATTCATAATTAATGAAATGATAAAACAATTTTTAAAAAAAGAAGCCCCGAAAAATCGGGGCTTATAAATCGCAAGCTACCAATATTTTATTAATTCTTGGGTTTTGCTTCGCTAACAACAATGTTACGGCCTTTTAATTCCGCTCCATTTAGTGCTTGAATAGCATTACTTGCTTCAGATTCATTTTCCATTTCTACGAATCCGAAACCTCTGCTCCTACCGGTCTGACGATCAGTAATCACTTTTGCAGAAACGACTGTACCGTGAGCTTCAAACGCAGATTTTAAAGCTTCATCATTCACAGCCCATGGGAGAGACCCCACAAAAAGTTTAGTACTCACTAACTTACCTCTAAAAAATAATTAAAAAAACACTACAGCCTATTAAGCTGCCCTTAAAAATAGAACTAATATTTTTTAAAACAAAATTTTTTTGAGAAAAAAGAAAATGGGAAAACCCTATAAAAACAACTCGTAACACGCCTTACAGGAATGTTATTGCCCTATTCTTTTTATCACTGTTTCAAGAATATATCATTTTAAAATTGCCTTGACGGCATCGGAAAGATTTTCTACCGGAACAATATTTATGTTTTCCCCTGATTTTAATCCCTTCATATTATTAGATGGAACAATAATCTTTTTAAATCCGAGTTTTTCAGCTTCCTGAATTCTTTTTTCAATAAAACTTACACTTCTAATTTCTCCACCAAGCCCAACTTCGCCAATAACAACTGTATTGTTATCAGCAATTCTATCAAGAAGACTTGAAGCAATGCTAACACAAACGGCTAGGTCAACTGCGGGCTCAAAAATTTTTACTCCGCCAGCCATATTTAAAAACACATTATTAGCCGAAAGCCTGTAGCCTGCTCTTTTTTCGATTACGGCAAGAAGAATAGATAATCTTCTTTGATCGAAACCAGTTGCAACGCGCTGTGGATTTCCATAGTTCGACGGTGTAACTAGAGCTTGTACTTCTAACAAAACTGGACGTGAGCCCTCGATACTCGAGGTAACAACTGAACCGGATGTTTCTTTATCACGCTCGCTTAAAAAAAGTTCACTTGGATTTTTTACTTCACTCAAACCGTTCTCGTGCATTTCGAAAACACCTATTTCATTTGTACTGCCAAACCTGTTTTTTTGAGCACGCAAAATTCTAAATGAATGATTTGTTTCCCCTTCAAACTGAATAACAGTATCAACTATGTGTTCTAACACTTTAGGCCCGGCAACCATTCCGTCCTTTGTTACATGACCAACAATAAGAATTGAAAAATGTTTTTTCTTTGCTTCTTCCATCAAAGCGGAAGTGCACTCGCGAATTTGGGTAATTGTTCCAGGTGAATTTTCCAATTCACTTTTATACACTGTTTGAATAGAATCTACAATAACAAATGAAGGCTTAATTTCTTTTATGGTTGCAATAATTGGAGAAAGATTTGTTTCGGCAAAAATAAAAAAATCATCAGACTTAATTTTTAATCTATCTGCCCGAAGTTTAATCTGTTTTTCTGATTCTTCGCCTGTAACATAAAGAACTTTATCTTTTATATTTGCACCAGCTTGCATTGCAAGAGTAGATTTTCCGATTCCTGGATCGCCAACAAGCAGAATAACAGAACCTGGCATTAAACCGCCGCCAAGTACTCTGTCAAATTCCCCTATTTCTGTTTTTATTCTTTCCGCTTCGAAAGCAGAAATTTCTGAAAGCTTCTTAGCTGTCACTTCACCATTGTAAGTAGAAGTTTGTTTTTTAGAAGTTTCAATTATTTCTTCTGTAAAAGAATTCCAGCTATTGCATTCGGGACATTTGCCTACCCAACGAAGTGACTCATATCCGCAATTTGAGCAAATATATTTAATTCTTGTTTTACTCATTTATTATTATTCCCTAAATCGAACGATTTTTATGTCATTGCGATCTCGATGAGACCTGGGAAAGCAATCTCATACATTGCAAAGAAATTGCCACGAACCATTCGGGTACTTGCAATGACGGTTAAGCCAGTGGCTTACAAAAAAAGTAACTTTGTAAGAAGAACAGCTCCATTTAGATATTACTAAATTTTAGGATCATAAAAATTTATTAACAGTTTCTTCGACAAGCTTTAGTGCATCATTAATTTTTAAAACATCTTTACCACCGGCGGTAGCAAGATGCGGACGTCCACCACCACCGCCACCAACTACCTTTGCAAGTTCACCAACAATTTTTCCCGCACTTAATTTTTTTTCTTTTATTAAATCGTCGGAAACGACGCAAACAATACCAACTTTGTCTTCAAACTCAGAAATTAATACTCCGATACCGCTTTTAATTTTATTTCTTGCTTCATCCCCAAAGGATTTTAATTCATCCATATTCTCAGCATTTATTTTAGCTTTGTAAACTTTTACACCATTTACATCAACAGATTTTGAAAAAATAGAATCTGTTTTTTCTAATTTATCTTTTAATTTCAAATCAGAAATTTCTTTTTCTAATTTTTTCTTTTCATCTATAAGCGCAGCAATTTTTTCTTCAGAAGACTTAAGCAATTCCATTTGCGAAAGGATATACTTTTCTACACCAGCTCCAGTAACAGCTTCAATCCTTCTAACTCCGCTTGAGATAGATGACTCACTAATAATTTTGAACAACCCAATTTGAGAAGAATTTTTAACGTGGGTACCTCCACAAAATTCCATACTAAAATCACCAAATTGAACGATATTAACAAAATCGCCATATTTATCTCCAAAAAACATTAATGCTCCCATTTTCTTTGCTTCTTCAAAGGGAACGTTACGATGATGTTGAAGAGGTATGTTTTTTCTTAGCTCTTCGTTGATAAGTTCTTCAATATCTCTAAGTTCGCTTTCGCTAAGTTTAGAAAAATGAGTAAAGTCAAAACGAAGCCTTTCTGGTCCCACATAAGAACCAGCTTGATGAACGTGTTCACCTAAAATTTTTCTTAAAGCTGCATCAAGGAAATGGGTTGCAGAATGATTACGCATTATATCCCATCTTCTGGACTCATCAACTTTAGCGAGTACTTCGGTACCAGGGATAAGCTGAAAATCATTTTGATTTTTCAAAACATGAATTGTTTTATTATCTATTTTGATAACATCAATAACTTCAAGCTCAGATTCGCCGACAACAATTTTACCAAGGTCGTCAACTTGTCCTCCAGCTTCAACATAAAAAGGAGTTTTATCTAAAATTATCAGGTCATTTTCATTTTTCTTTTTACGTCCAATAATTTTTGCTTTTGAATTAAGTTCGTCATAGCCAGTAAATTCTGTTTTTGCAGAATTGCTTAATTCAAATTCGCTTAAATCGTTAGTAGAAATATTTACAGATGCAAATTTATCTTTAGAAGCTTCGCGGGCACGGTGCTTTTGAGATTCCATTAATTCATTAAAGCCATTTTCGTCAATGCTAAAACCGTTTTCCTTTGCCATAACATTAGTAAGGTCAACCGGAAATCCAAAAGTATCGTAAAGCATAAATACATCTGCACCGGGTATAATCTTTGCGCCAGATTTTTTTAATCCACCAACTAATTCTTCAAACAATTCTATCCCTCTATCAAGCGTTGCATTAAAGCTTTCTTCTTCAGCTTTAATAACTTTTTCGATGTAATTCTGTTTTTCTTTTATTTCGGGGAATACATCTCCCATCGAATCAACCAAAATTTTTACTAGTTGGAAAAGGAATGGTTTATTCAAATTTAATTTTCTTCCATATCTTGCAGCACGCCTTAAAATTCTTCTTAGCACATAGCCCCTTCCATCGTTTCCAGGAACGGCTCCATCTGTAATTGCAAAAGTTAATGTCCTAATATGATCGGCAATAACCCTCATTGAAATTTTAGCCTCTTCCTTTTCGTAAGGAATGCCAGCCATATTAGAAACAGCATTAATTAAAGGAATAAATATATCCGTATCATAATTTGAATTTTTACTTTGAAGAACGGCACAAACGCGTTCAAAGCCCATTCCTGTATCGACGTGCTTTGAAGGTAGTTCATGTAGATTTCCATTTTCGTCTCTGTTGTATTGAATAAAAACAAGATTCCAAATTTCAATACACTCCGGTACACCTGCGTTAACGTATTTAGGATTATTAAAGTCATCGGAAAGATTTATATGAATTTCTGAACAAGGACCGCAAGGACCGGTATCGCCCATTTCCCAGAAGTTATCTTTTTCATCAAACTTTAAAATATGATCGGAAGCAATATCAGTTTTGTTTTTCCAAAGTTCAAAAGCTTCGTCATCTGTCCTAAAAACAGTTGCCCACAATCTTTCTTTAGGCAATTTCCAAACTTCTGTTAAAAGCTCCCATGCCCATTCAATAGCTTCAGCTTTGTAATAATCTCCGAAAGACCAATTACCAAGCATTTCAAAAAAAGTATGATGATAAGTATCGTGTCCAACTTCTTCAAGGTCATTGTGTTTTCCACTGACCCTAATGCATTTTTGAGTATCCGCTGCGCGTTTGTATTCCCTTGTGCCAGTTCCAATAAAAACATCTTTAAATTGATTCATACCGGCATTAGTAAAAAGAAGAGTTGGATCATCAAAAGGAACAACAGGCGAGCTATGTACTATTCTGTGTCCTTTACTTTGAAAAAAATCTAAAAATTGTTGTCTAATTTCTCTTGATGTAATCATAATTTTTATTCGTTTAATTATTAGTTTCAAAGATAATAAAATGAAAGCTAAGCTTAAATAATGTAATTTTAATTACTAAAATTTTATTGTTTTGCTAATAAAGTTCAATATGAAAATGGCACTAAGTGATAAGTCCAAAAGTTACCCCAGTTTTTCAAAAAAGTTTATTTCTTTCTTTAATTGATTTTTTGCGTGCATAACTTTACTTTTGCATTTGTAAGCATTTGGCTTAAAGAATTTCCGTTCAAAATTAACTAAGCGAGAATAATTGGCTACTAATTTAACTACGTCAGATATTGAGCTGATGCAAAGAGTTGCTTCTTTTGATTCCAAAGCATTGGAAGCATTGTATGACCGTTATTCACCTTTGCTTTTTACGCTTGTAAAAAAAATTGTTTCCGATGAAAAACTTGCAGAAGAAGTTTTAAGTGAAATTTTTGCAATAATCTGGCAGAAAATTCATTTGTTCGATTTTAAATCTGGAGATGTTTATACATGGTTGATCCTGCTTTCCAGAAATAAAGCAACAGACACACTTAAACGCCAAAATGGTGGAGATGTGTTTGGGAAATATGATGATGAATATGAAAATAACTTTATAATACCTCATCTTTCACCGGTTATTGATGTGGTTGACATTCAAACGGCTTTAAGTATTAAAGATAGTTTTGAAGCGGCATTAAATAAATTAACAGATGCACAGCAGTATGTTATTTATTTAGCTTTTTATGAAGGGCTTACCCAAAAGGAAATAGCAACAAAACTTAACATCCCATTGCAAACTGTAAAATCCAAAATTATAATTGCTCTTAAAAATTTGAGAGAAAATTTGATTAAAGGAGATTCATAATGGATGAGCAAAGCTTCTATCAAGATTTTCTCTATGCTTATACACTTGGCTGTCTTGATAAAGAAGATTATATGTCTTGGGATTCCTATATTAATTCTTCTAATGCACAATTAAATTGGCAAACTTTAGGCGAATATCAAAATTTGATTGCCCTTCTTCCATCAATTCTTAATATAGAAGCACCGGATCCAAAATTAAAGGATACTGTTGCATTAAAACTTTATAAAATTAATTCTGCAAAACGCTCCATCAAGGCAATGCCGGCAGCTAAATCAGAAACTATAAATAGGGATGAGAATGATGAAGAAAAAAAAATAATGCAAGAACAAACCTCATTAAATATTTCTAATGAGAAAACTAAACACACTGAAAAAGTCGACGAAAATCATTTTCAAAATGAGGTCAATAACATATCTTCTTCTCAAAATAATAATCAAATTTTAGAGAGAGAAGATGATTTTTTAAAATTAAAAAATTCTATTTCGACGAATGAAGAAAATACTGACAAGACACAAAAGCATATTGGGACTTCAGAGCAAAGCAGATTGATAAGAGAGAGAATTTTAAACCAAGCTGCCAAAGAAGAAAATAAACACAAAAATTTGTTTATTTATTTTTCGTTATTTCTTTTTATTGCTGTTGCGGCTGCCTTAGCAGTTTTATATTATAATGCCTCTACGCAGGTTAATAATTATAAAAATCACATTGCAAACCTAAATAAAATTGTTACGGATTTTTCATCTAAACTGGATAAAGAGCAGAATTTAGTAAGCATCTTGCAATCAAAAGATATCAATATAATCAACATGACAGCTTCAAAACTTAATCGCGACGGTTCTGGAAGAATAATAATAAGTTTTGCCGAAAAAAAAGGCTTTCTTCAACTTTTGAAATTACCAACATTACCTGATACTGAGGCTTATCAATTGTGGGCAAGAGTTAAAGGGAGTTATATTTCTTTGGGTCTGTTTAATCCTACTAAGGAAACTAATATATATCCTTTTTCTGTACCTGAATTATCTAATTCCAGTATTAGTTTTTTTATATTGACAAAATCCCCTGCATCAGGAGCGAACCAGCCAAATTCTGAAGTTTATTTAATTGGAGTTCAGAAATAAAATTACTCATTATTTTTGTTGTTTATTACAACAATATAAATAGCTACAACTGCTACAAGAACAACAAACCAGTATTTTAACAAAATATCATATAATGAATAAACAAAAGGGACAAGCCTGATATTACCAAAAATGCTAACGTGAACTATTCCAGCTAAAATAAATAATAAACTAATCCAAAAGATTATTTTTTCGTTCGTGTCATCAAAAAACACGATTAAGAGGCTAAAGCCAATGATGAGAATTGAAGCAGGAACAACCATTGAATGTGAGCTGAAAATTGTAAAATTATCTTTAATAAAAAACAATATTCCAACCAAAAAAGCAGCACTTCCAAGGAACAAAGAAATTCTTTGGTTATTTCCCATCGAAGAGAAAACAGTTCCAGCACCATAAGCAATAAGAACAACAAATAGCAATTCACTGCTATCAAAATAAGCGAAGCCAAAAAATTTAGCAAATGTAGAAAAAATTATAAAAATAATAAGATATAATATTAAAGCTTGATTATTTTTCATAAAATCATAAAATATTAAAAAATTCTTTTCCCCATAATTGAAGCTGCAACATCTGTCGCAAATTCTGCGCTTTTATTTTTATCATCAAGAATTGGATTCACTTCGGTAATTTCCAAAGAAGAAATACATCCACATTCAGCGATAGCTTCCATCAAAAGATGAGTCTCTCTAAAGCTAAGTCCACCAGGCATAGGGGTTCCGACTCCTGGCGCAACAGAAGGGTCTACACTGTCTAAATCAAAGCTAACATGAATATGGTCTACATTTCCTTTTAATAATTTAAGGACTCGTGAAATTATTTTGTAAATACCAAGCCTATCAATATCAGACATTGTAAAGACGTTTGGTTTATATTTTTTTATCGTAAGTTTTTCATAATGATCAATACTTCTTACACCGATCAAAGCAACATTTTGTGGCTCAACCTTTGGATAGAAACCATAAAAGTTTACCAATTTTTCATTTCCAATTCCCATTGAAGCTGCTAAAGGCATTCCATGAATATTACCGGAAGGAGTTGTCTCATCGGTATTCATATCGGCATGAGCATCTATCCAAATTACTCCTAATTTTTTATTATTTTTTCTACAAAAGCTCGATATACCGGCAATGCTTCCTATAGCCATTGAATGATCTCCACCAAGACAAAGTGGAAATTGTCCTTTTTCTAAAACCTTTTCAACTTTTGCAGCTAATGTTTTAGAAGTTCTTAAAATTTCATTAAGATATTTTAGTTTAGGATTTGAAATTTTTTGTCTTTCCATTATTTGAATAAAAATATCTCCAGAGTCTACAACTCTATAATCAAGTTTTTCGAGCTTTTCTTTTATTCCAGCAATTCTTAAAGCTGAAGGGCCCATATCTACCCCCCTTCTATCGGCACCAAGATCTATTGGAAAGCCAATTATATTGACAATTTTATTCTGAAAATTTTTCATAGTAACAAACAACTAAAACGTTTATATTTCTTTCACAAAACTTAAAAAGAAATAGTAATATAGCAAATAAAGAGCTTGCTTAAAATCTTACAATTTATACTTGTTAATGATTATATTTTGTGATGTAAATCTATTTTTTTTGAATTATAATTTAATTGCCGTTGATGATTACTATAAACAAAGAACCGGATATAAACGTTGGAATTCTTTCAAGTAAAAAGATAAATTTTGAACTGCATGGTGAATTTAAATCATACGGGAAAGAAAATATTTTCAGCGGCAGGTTTATGGCTGAACTGGAAAATGACAAAATTGTTTGTTCTCAAGGAACAGAAAAATTTGAGATCGAAAATGAAATTACTTTTGTACCACAGGATTTTGAAATTGAATCTTTTCTTTTACGTGATGTAAGAATCGGAATTAATTTCCATTGGCAGCGTAAAGAAAAAGAAAGGTTTAACGGCTCTCTTAGGTTATTAAAAGATGGAGATACAATTGTTGCAATAAATATTATACCCGCAGAAAGCTATCTAACAAGTGTTGTTTCCTCAGAAATGAGCGCAAGAAGTTCACTTCAGTTGCTTAAAAGTCACGCTATAATTTCAAGAAGCTGGTTGCTTGCACAAATAATTAAATCCAAAAAAATTAAAAACAAAAAGGAAACTTATTCAAGCGGATACCAAAATGAAGGTGAGATTATACGTTGGTACGGAAGAGAAGATCATATTTTATTTGATGTTTGCGCCGATGATCATTGCCAGCGTTACCAAGGAATAACAAAAGTTTTTACCGAAGCCGCACGACTTGCCGTAAAACAAACTTCAGGAGTTGTTCTTATTAGTGAAAATAATATATGCGATGCACGTTATTCGAAATCATGCGGAGGAATTACAGAATCCTTTGAAAATGTATGGGAACCGGTTAAACATAGTTACTTAAAATCTGTAATTGATTATAAATTTGAACCCGAAAATTATAATCTCGATTTTACAAGTGAGGTAAATGCCCGTAAATGGATAAAAGGAAATCCCAGCGCTTTTTGCAATACACATGATAAAAAAATTCTTTCACAAGTTCTAATCGATTATGATCAAGCAACTGATGATTTTTACAGATGGAAAGTAGAATATAGACAGCAAGAAATTTCAAAAATTATTATTTCTAAGACCGGATTGGATTTCGGAAATATAATTGATTTAATCCCACTTGAACGTGGTTTTTCCGGTAGATTAATTAAACTTAAAATAATTGGAACTAAAAAATCTTTGATAATTGGTAAAGAGCTAGAAATAAGAAGAGTTCTTTCTAAAACCCACCTTTACAGTTCAGCAATTATTATTGAAAAAGAAGATATTGTTGAAAATATTCCTCAAAAATTTTCAATTTATGGCGCAGGTTGGGGGCATGGTGTTGGGCTTTGCCAAATTGGTGCTGCTGTTATGGCTGCAAAAGGATATCAGTTTGACGAAATTCTTCTCCACTATTTTAGCAATACCAAACTTAAAAAAATATATTGAGCCAATAGCTTACAAAAATCGAAATGAAAATTCTTTATTCATGTCTTTCAAAAAGTTGGGGCGGGATGGAAATGTTTACTCTTACCGCTATAAAACAATTATTAAAAAAAAATTGCACTGTAGAACTGCTTTGCATTGAAGATTCCCGCCTTCATCTTGAAGCAAGAACAATTGGAATAATTATTCATCCGGTAAAAGTTGCAGGATATTTTCATCCATTTAGCATTTTGCGAATTGCCAATATTATAAGAAAAAATCATTACGATCTTATTCATACCCAAGCATCAAAAGATTTGTGGTTTATAGTTCCGACTCTCAAACTACTTAAAAAAAATACCCCTTTAATTTTGACCAAGCAAGTCGGCTCTTTCATTGTTAAAAAGGATATGTTTCATAAATTTATTTACAAAAGACTAAATTTAGCATTGGCAATTAGTCAGATAATTAAAAAAAATCTACTTGATACATGCCCCTTAACTGAAGATAAAATTTTGCTTCTGCATAATGGAATAGACACAAAAATTTTTGACCCTGCTATTGTTGAACAAAACAAAGTACGTGATGAATTTGGAATTCAACAAAATGAAATATTAATTGGAATGCTTGCCCGTTTAAGTCCGGGCAAAGGGCATGAAGAATTTTTATTAGCAGCAAAAAAATTAAAAGAAAAGTTTGATAATTTAAAATTTATAATTGTAGGCGAAGCAAGTAGAGGTGAAGATGATTATGCTAATCAAATAAAAAAACTTGCTCAAAAATTAAAACTGAATAATTTAATCTTTACAGGCTTCAGAAAGGACACACCGGAAGTACTTGCTGCAATGGATATTTTTGTGTTCCCTTCGCATAACGAAGCCTTTGGAATCTCACTTGCTGAAGCTATGGCAATGGGTAAGCCGTCCGTTTGTTCAAACACAGATGGAGTATTGGATATTGCTGTTGACGAAGTCACTTCACTTCTATTCGAAACAAAAAATGCCTACGAACTTCAATTAAAAATTGAAAAATTAATCAACTCCAATGAACTTAGAAAAAAATTGGGCGAAGCTGCAAGAAAACATGCGGTAGAAAATTTTGATCTCGAGATTTTAACAGATAAAGTAATTAACATATATAAAAACACTATTGCGAATAATACCGGTATCAGACAATAATAAAATTAAATATTATATCAATATTTTTTGATTTTAACGAAATACATAAGAATGCAAAAAGAAATTACTACATTTATTCATTCCTCAGAAAATAAAAATGAAACCAATTTCATTGATTCATTAAAATCTGATTCATTTATCAAAAAAATTTATATACTTACTACCCATAAATTAAAAAATGAGACCAACAACTATGAAACTATTTACACGCAAAATCTTCTTAGTTCAGAAACAATTGCAAAGTTAGCGACAATATCCAATACTAAATACGTTCTCTTTCAGACAAAGCCGGCTGAAATTATACTTGAAAATAATTTTCTTAAAACATTTTTGAGATATGCAAAATTAACTGGAACTGGGATAGCATATTCCGATTACTTTGAAATAAAAAATGGCAGAAAAATTATTCATCCAACAATAAATTACCAAGCTGGAAGCGTAAGAGAAGATTTTGATTTTGGTTCGTTGGTTTTTCTTAATGTCAAGGCGTTAAAAGAATTTACTCAATCTGGTCATTACAAATATGCTGGCTTTTATGATCTACGTTTATTTATTTCAAGAAATTATAATATAATAAGGATACCGGAAGTTCTTTATACCAGCATCGAAATCGATTCCCCAAAATCTGAGGAAAAACATTTTGGTTACTTAGACCCCCAAAACCGGAAAGCGCAAATTGAATATGAGAAAGCACTAAGCTATCATTTGAAAAAGATTGGTGCTTATCTTGAACCAGAATTTTGCGATTTACCTGTTAGTACTGAAATATTTGAAACTGAAGCAAGCGTAGTTATACCAGTTAAAAACCGAGTCGAAACAATCGCAAACGCAGTTAAATCTGCTCTTATGCAAAAAACAAATTTTACTTTTAATATTATCGTCGTAGATAATCACTCAAATGACGGCACAAGTGAAGTCTTGCGCAAGATAAGTCAAAGTGAAAAAAAAGTAATTCATCATATTCCAGCGCGAAAAAATTTGTGCATAGGCGGTTGTTGGAACGAAGCAATTTTTCATAAGAAATGCGGAAAGTATGTCGTTCAGCTCGACAGTGATGACTTATACGCAAATGATGACACACTTCAAAAAATAATTGATCTGTTTAGAAAAGAAAATTACGCGATGGTAATTGGTTCCTACAAATTGACTGATTTTAATTTTAACGACATTCCACCGGGAATAATTAATCATAAAGAATGGACTTTAAAAAACGGAAGAAATAATGCGCTTAGAGTAAATGGACTTGGAGCCCCGCGCGCATTTTTTACCCCGGTAATTAGAAAAATAAAATTTAATAATGTTAGCTACGGTGAAGATTATGCAGCCTCTTTGGCTGTTTCAAGAAATTATAAAATTGGAAGAATATATGAACCAATTTATCTATGCAGAAGGTGGGAAGGTAACACAGATTCAAATTTGTCTATAGAAAAGTCAAATGCAAATAATTTTTATAAAGATAAAATAAGAACTCAAGAAATTAAAGCTCGGCAATCACTTAATAAAAAAAAATTGAAAATTGAAAAATGAATGACTTAAATAAAATTTTAGACGATGATGAAAAAGTTAAGCTTCTCTTAAAACAAAATAACCTTCCGAAAGCATTGCCTTTATTTTTTAGCAACCAAAAAGTTTCATGGCAATTGCTTAAAGAAGGATGTAAATCGTTAGAGTCGGTAAAATTAAAAAAAATAGATTTTGACAATTTTACAATCATACTTCAATATAATCCCAGACGGATTTACTCAGCATTGGCTAAAATTGATAACGACTCCATCAAGGAAAGAAAATGTTTTTTATGTATTGAGAATTTGCCATCTGGACAAAAAGCAATATTAAATCACGAAAAATATTTAATTCTTTGCAACCCATTCCCGATTTTTAAGCAGCATTTTACAATACCACATATAAATCATACTGCGCAAAAAATAAAAAATAATTTTTCTGATATGCTTTGCCTCGCAAAAGATTTTTCCCATAGTTATAATGTTTTTTATAATGGGCCCAAATGTGGAGCTTCTGCACCAGATCATCTTCATTTTCAAGCAGGTGAAAGATTTTTTCTTCCAATAGAAAACGAATTTTCTTCTTTAAAAAAGATGTTAGGACAAAAATTAATCCAAAACAAAAATATAGAAATAAATAGCATAGATGACACTCTTAGACGATTTTTTACAATTGAAGGTAAAGATGAAAATTTAATTATTAAATTCTTTGATTTAATTTACAACTCTTTTAAAAAGGTTGCTAAAAAGAAAGAAGAACCGCCGTTAAATATTATCTCCTCTTACGAAGAAAAGAAAGGATATAGAATAATTATTTTTTTAAGGAGAAAACATCGTCCCTCCCATTTTTATAAAGAAGGAAATAAAAGGGTGATACTGAGCCCCGGCGTTATTGATTTAGGAGGCGTTTGTATTCTACCGATAAAAAAAGATTTTGAGCAAATGACAAGACAAACTTTACAGGATATATTCAATGAAGTAACGATTTCACAGAAAAACTTTACAGAATTAAATAGATTACTTCAGAACGAAATTTCAAAAATTTTTTAGGAATTATTAACTCATTAGGTCTGAAATAAAATGTAAATTTTTTGAATCCGAATTAGAAATAGTAATTTTGATAATTGCAGTAAGCGGTACTGCAAGCAACATTCCAATTATTCCCCAAATGTAACCCCAAATCAGAACTGAAAGAAGAATTAGAATTGGATTTAAGTTTAATTGTTTTCCAATTACGTTGGGTTCGATTAAGTTAAAAAAGATAGTTTGAATTGAACTAATAATTAACGCAACAATAATTGCAAAAGTAACTGATTCAAATTGAAGTAAAACCATAATTACTGGTAAGGCTAAAGCAACAGCCGAGCCAATTGTTGGAATAAAATTAAATAAGAAAACAAAAAGCCCCCAAATAATAGGAAAATCGACTCCTAAAATTGCAAGGAAAATATATACACAAGTGCCAGCAGCAATGTTTAGTGCAGTTTTAAAAATTATATACCGCTGAATCTTTTCGGTTATTGATTTAAATGTGTTTGCAAGTTTTTCTTCCTTTGCCTGTCTTTCAAGGTTTAAATTATCATTTAGCCATTGGTTAAAATCAGAGCCGGAGCTTTGTTGCAATGATTGATATTTTCTTTTTAATCTCTTTAAATCTTGTTTAACTTTTTTATGAACATAATGATTTTTAATAGTTTCGTACAGAGCTTTATGACCCGTTGTAATAAAAATAAAGAAGAATAAAATGAGAAGAAGATTTCCAAGCAGAGAAAACGTCGACGCAAAAATTCCCCCTGCAAGTAATTTATAATCAATCTTCGAAATTAATTTTTGAATGGAGAAATGTCTTAAAGAATAGTCTCTTATTTTTAAGGAGATAGCAGTGTCACTAACTATTTTGTCAAGTTTATCAAAATAATCTGGGGCTTGTTTGCCAAAATTAATAAACGATCCAATAATGAAATAAGAAATTCCCCAAACGAAAATAATCATAATAAGAATATCAATCATAATTACAGCGTAAGCAGGCAATTTATGTTTCTGGAGATAATCGTTGAATGGCGCGAATAAAAAAAATAACAAATAAGCAATTACAAAAGGTAAAAAAATATCTTCGAGCTCCTTTAAAACAATAGCAACTACAACTATTCCAATAATAGGTATAAAGAATCTTACAGCAGGATTAAATTCTTCCTTCTTTGCCATTATTTTTCCCGTCAGGTCTTCATAAAAAATATTTTAAAAAACATTTTAGAATAAACATAAAAAACAAACAGCACAAACAAAAAGAATTATTTATTCAACCCCGAAGGAGTTTGGGGAGTAGTTAACAAATATCGAAACAATTCCCATTTTTTTTCCGGATTCTCGGACGTACCTCCATGCCTTTCAATATAATTTTTAACAATATCTTTACCAAGATTATAATTGATAACATAACTACGATAAATATTAACAAATTTAATTTTTTGTTTGGCTTGTTCGGAAGACATTAAACAATATTTTTCAAGCCAATGCAATGTTTCATCTTTCGTCCATTTTCCATCTAAAAAATTTTTAGCTGCTTCATTTCCAGCATAGCTTAATTCTTCTGTCATCTTTAAGATTTTGTAGTATTCATCTGCCTTTGTAGAATCCAAGCCAGCCAAAGGAAACAGAACTTCCTTTTCAAATTTCATCCTTGATTCTCCAGGAAAGACAGCATCAATTCCGTAGTTTGCTGTTCCTTCCGCAATTAAAGACTGTGGGCTAAAAAGAGGATAAACTGTAAACTCAAGCCATCCTCTTTTTTTAACAAGGTATTCTTCAAGTAAAGAATTATAAACATGATGACCTGGATATCCTTCGTGAGCAGCAAGGTCTATTGCGCGGTCGATATAAATTGGAATACTTGTGTTTACTTGAATTACGCTAAAATAATTTCCTTTATACCAATTATAACCAGCCCAAGGTTTATTTGTTACAAATTCAACTTTGAAATTCTCATTTGGAGGAAGTTTTATGTGTTCCAAAGTCCGCTTTCTACAAGCATTAATTGCTGCTTTAAAGACTGTATCGATTTTATTTTCTGGAATAATAAAATCTTTCTTAAAATTATTCCACCTTGTTACAACATCTCCTTTACCTGGAAGAATATTTCTTATTTCATAAATAATCTTTTCATAATGCTCTTTAGGAAAGGAAGGCGAAACTGCATCGTAAAGTGCTTTACTTTCTTCATCAAAGGGAAGAGTGCCGCCTGAAAGCATAAATAATTTAGCTTTTACTGCAAGAAGCTGCTTATATAAAAACCTATAACGAAGAGTTTGGAGCTCGTCTGCTTTAAGGCTACCAAGGGAATCAAGTCTATTTAATAATATATCAGTCTGAAGACTACACTCTTTTTGCACATTAAGTGAATCGTTTTTTGTCTTTATTACATCGTTTGGTTTAAGGCTGTCTGGACCATAATAGGAATCAACAAAGTCTCCATCAATTTGACCGACTCTTAAAACAAGCTTAACATAGTTATCAGCTATTTCATTCATTTTTGTATCCAGTATATTTGAGTTAAACTGTTTCTTTCTTCCTTTACATGAAAAAAATATGAGCGGTAAAATTATTACGATAATTATTTTTTTAAGAAGCATTTTAATTTCAGTCAGTTAAGTAATAAATATAAGATTTGCGGTTTAAATTATGAAAAAAAATCCATTTATTAATAATAAAAAAATGTTGCACCGATAATTAGCTATTAGTGCAACATTTAATAATCTGCTTATGTGATTATAATTTTTATGTTTCAAATAATAATCAACATTATCAAAAAAATAATTTATAATATGCCCTTTTCAATGGCAGATAAAATTCCTCATAATATTTTGGATAATTTATTTCATATTTGGAATGATAGGATTAGGAACTTTATTCTTTATTGGCGGTATTGATTGCAGATAAGCAAAAATATCCTTAAGATCATCATCATTAAATTGAGCTAAAGCTTCCCAAGGCATAGGGGGAAGAATATGTCTCCCATTTCCAAGATGTTTTCCAGACCTCATAGTATTAATAAAATCATTTTCACTCCACGCTCCAATTCCAGTGCTGCTATCAGGTGTAATATTAGCAGTGAATGAAATCCCCCAAGGTCCGGCCCATGCTGTTAAATCTTGGTTGACAAGTAACCATTTACCAGGAGCGGTTAGTTTACTATCAAATTTTCCTATCGGCTCATTGGCTTGGTGCCCAGAAAGTAAGCGAGTGGTGTCTGGGATGGGTCCCATTTGTGTCATTATTTTGGGAGAATGACAATCACCACAGCCTCCCACTAAAACTAAATATTTTCCTTTAGCTATATGGTCTTCTTTAGTCATTTCAATTTTTTTTTCTTTATTCGAGCAATCCATTTGAAAAAATGAAAAAAGAAGAATAGGGGAAAAAATGCAAATAGACAGAAATGCATTTCTCATAAATCTACCTTTCATAGAAATTAATTTATTTTATTGTTTACCCAGCTTTGGAATTAAATCCTGCAACCGGAATGATGTCGGGGGAATTTTGACTTGCAGATGAGAAGACGATAAAAGAAAAGTATTTGCTTTTCCCAAGGACAAAGTAAAATAAAAGGATTTATTATCAAAGACAATTTTTTGTTAGATTTTATTTTCACCTATATCGCTAATCTGATATAAAACACATTACAAAGAATTTTAAGTATTATTAATATTTTGTACACATGAGTAAACAAAATAAATAAGAAATTATTTTTCTGTACTTCTAAAATATTCCAATAATGACCGGGCATCGTCTTTCGATAATTGTTGATCAGGCATAATTACTTTATATTCATCCACAAGTTTTACAAGCAAAGGATCTTTTTTCTGCATTTCAGATGTATTTAAAAGATAATTCATAATAAATTGTGGTGTGTTTTTTTTAGTTATATTCCTGAGTGGGGGACCAACCAAACGAGTATCCATCTGATGACAAGGTGAACACTTAACAGTAAATATTTTTTTACCCGATGCAACAAGCTTTGAGTTGATAGTACCTAATGCTACTTCTTTGATGGGTCCAATTCCATTATCGTTAGGATATTGATATTTTGGTTGAACTGAGACCTTTGCTAGGGACGTATCATTCACTCTTTCTTGAATTACCGGTTTATTTATAAAAGCAGATTCTGAATTATCTGGGCTTGATTGTTTTTGATTTTCATAAGGGTGATTTGAACAAGAAAAAAATAAAAATGTGCAAACTGCTGATAATAATAGATATATTATTTTCATCTAAAAACAATTCCTCCGTATGCCATACTATTTCATACAATAGGTGGTACTTATCAAATAAATTATATTAACACTAACTAAGATTTTTTCAAAAAATCTCGTGAAAAATAAAGGACAAATGCTAAGCAAAAAAACTTATTACAAAGCTCGGATGAAATAATTAAAAATATTGTGAGGATTCTCAATTTTAAATAACAGCGCAACCTTTTAAAGCTACGCTGTTGTGGAAATCATATTTTGACAAAAAATTATTTTACTTGCGACCTAAGGTATTCTATTATGGCTCGCGCTTGCTTTTTATTTAGACTCTGATCCGGCATAACAACGCCATTATATTCTTTAATTAATTTTTTTAATTTTGGGTCTTTCTTTTGCATTTCCGTAGTATTTAGTAAATAGTTCATAACATAAATAGGAGAACTTTCCTTTATAATATTTTTTAAGGGTGGTCCAACTAATTTTGAATCAAGCCTGTGGCATGCCATACATTTAGAGTCAAAAATATTTTTCCCTTCCTTAACGAGTTTTTCATCAATTGCACCTAATTTTAACTCTTTAATTGGACCGATACCTATATCTTCTTTTTGCATTTTTTTTGAAGAATCAGCTTTTTCGAAAGAAAAACTTTCTGCATTGTTAATTTGATTTTGATTTTTTTCGGTATTAATAAATGAAAAAGAAATCAAAACAAATAGACCAAAAATCCCGATTAATATTTTCATTATGTCTCCAATTGATTTATAAATTTATTAAATTAAAAAACTACCCACCCAACAACATATAGTGTATTATTGTCGGAAGCATTTCTTCCGCTTCCATCATAATTAGAACTTGCACCATTAAAATTTAGTATAAGCCACATATTGAACTGAAAATTGAGTATTAAGCCATGGTAAATAACTTATTTGAGCAATTACGCCGTTGTTTGCTGTTCGGAGAATTTGCAAAATCGTTACTTTGCGAATAAATGATTGGCAAGCACTACATGGAAGATTCGTTTGCCGTGCAAAACTTGGTATTGAAAACGACTGGTTACTTAAAGAAAAGAGTAAAATTACAGTAATAAAAAAAAACAAAGTAAAATTTTTATTAACCATGAGTACCTCCAAACAAAAAGCTTGCTTACCTAAAAACATAATATTAACTTAAGGATACCAACCTATGGTAAAAAAAAATTTAAAGTGGTAGTATAAATCACTAAAATTGGAGAATAATTTTTATCGGATTGTATTCCAAATATGATTGGCAAAGAATACCAAATATATCACAAGATATTTTTAGAATAAATTATTTTTCCCTTGTGCAAAGGCTATAAGTCATAGCATAGATTTATAAGTAAATTCAAGGATTTTAGGTTTAACAAGCCTTTCATAATCCTTGTATTGAAGTTTTATTAAAAGAGAATGAGAACAAGCATTAAATGCAATCTCTTCATCTTTAGTGAGACTTTTCGAAACGTACACTTCCATTCCATACAAATTTCCGAAAGGTGGCATTGCTCCAACTTCGCAATCGGAAAATTTATCAATAAATTCCTGTTCATAAGCCAACCTTATGTTTTCTACTTTAGTTGCGTTTCGTAAAAGGTCAAAATCTATTTTGTCTGATGCAGGTAATACTGCCATAGCCATTTTACCATCTAATTTAATTAAGACTGTTTTAGCCAATTCTTTGCCTGGTACATGCGCCGAAGCAGCTACTTCCTGAGCAGTAAAAGCAGCAGAATGGCGAATGGTTACATACTTTATGTTATTTGAATCTAAATATTCAATTATTCTTTTTATTGGCATAATTACCTCCTTTAAATTTAACTCCAATTTTTAATTAGACGTTAGAAAAAACAATTAATGCATTTGGATTAAAAAACAATAAAGCAAAAGGAAAGGGAAAAATTAAATAATAAATTTTCATAGCTTACCTACTGTGTATGGTCAAAGATAAATTATTTTTTCTTTTATGTACCATACATCTTAAGCCGCTAATTAAAACTGAATTTGGTTTAAGGTGTTTGTGCTTTTAGAATTTTGATACTAAAAATAATCAGTTAACATACAAAATTCAAAGTTATAAGGAATCTTATATTGCCTTTTTTAACAACCATTCATGTAAAAATATTACCGTTGCTAAAATAAAATTCTATTTTTTTTCAGAAAAATTATATTTTTAAACAATAATTTTTTACCTAATGTGTAATTTATATATTGAAAACTTAAAAAGAGGTGTTAAAATGAAATCATTTAAACTTTTAATTATAGTGTTGTCTTTTTTATTTTTAAACTTGAACGTTTTTGCTGATGAAGATGCATCAAACCAGGATAAAACTGAAATTAACCAAGCCATTACTAACTATGTAAAAGGCGTAGATACAAGAAACTCTTCTGAGCTTTCTAAAATATTAATCCCAGATTGTTCAATTATTATCTTAAACAAAATTACCAATTCTATCAATAGCTACACTGCCTCACAATTAATTGACATGGTAAAGAATGGACAAAAAGGCGGATGGACGCGCGATGTTACAGTTAACAATGTTAACCTCGAAAGCAATACCGCAGTTGCCGAAGTTGATATTAAAGACGCAAGACTTAGAGAGTCTGGATTTATTTCTTTGGTAAAAGAAAGTGGAACATGGAAAGTTGCATCTGAAGTTGCAACACTTCAATTAAATAAATGAAATATGTATCTGTAAAAAAAAGAAACTTTAATTTTTCTACGCTTTACATTGAGATTATTATCCACGTCCATTTGGGCGTGGATAATTTTTAGAATTTTCTTACCTTTAATATGCTCTCTGGCACTGCAACTTAACCTTGTTAAGCTAAAAACTATCTTAAATCACAATTGGGTATATAATTAAATTGATATATTTAAAATCATTTTATGACGCCCATAAAGTGAAGAGAAAATAATCTAATAAATTAAAAATGAAGCCAAAATTTTTTTCACTTATAATTGCAGCAATTTTTATATCGGGCTGCATTAATTCAAATACAAAGGATGATATGTTAAAAACATTTTCACAAAATGACGAGCAGTTTGAAACAGCAACCTTTGCTGGCGGATGCTTTTGGTGCATGGATGCTCCTTTTGAAAAGTTAGATGGAGTAGTTAGTGTCATCTCAGGTTATGCTGGTGGTAATGTAAAAAATCCTTCTTATGAACAAGTTTGTACCGGAACAACAGGTGCGGTAGAAGCTGTTCAGGTAGTTTTCGATCCTAAGATTATCAGCTTTGCAGAAATTTTGGACGTCTACTGGAAGCAATTTGATCCAACAGACTCCGGTGGTTCTTTTTTTGATAGAGGCTCACAATATGAATCTGCTATTTTCTATAAAGACGATTCTCAAAGACAAATTGCCGAAAAATCAAAAGAAGAGCTAAATAATTCTGGTTTATTTAAAAAATCTATTGTGACAAAAATTGAAAAATTTACCTCATTTTATCCAGCAGAAAATTATCATCAACATTTTTATAAAAAAAATCCCCAGCGATATTACAGTTACCGCAAAGCATCTGGAAGAGATGATTTTATAATGGGAATTTGGGGAGATGAAGAAATCGATAAGTATAAAAGACCATCAGAGGAAGAGATGAAAAAAAAATTGACACCGCTTCAATATGAAGTAACTCAAAAGAATGCTACTGAAAAACCATTCCAAAATGAATACTGGAATAACCACAGAGAAGGAATATATGTAGATGTAGTCTCGGGTGAGCCACTTTTTAGTTCCACCGATAAATACGACTCTGGATGCGGTTGGCCAAGCTTTACTGAACCAATTGATCCAAGATATCTTGTAAAAGTAAAAGATAACTCCTTTGGTATTGAAAGATTAGAAGTCAGAAGTAAATTTGCAAATTCCCATCTCGGTCATCTTTTTGATGATGGACCAGCGCCAGCACATTTAAGGTATTGCATTAATTCAGCCGCACTTAGATTTATACCTAAAGAGGATCTTGAAAAAGAAGGATACGGAGAATTTCTTCGTCTTTTTAAGTAAATTCAATCGCACAAAAATTATACAAAAAAACTTAGCAACAGCAGCTACAAAAATTATTTTTATTTTTTGTTTTCTTGATTTTTTTTATTGTAGCTATCTATTAACAAGCCAACAAGGTCTTCTAGCTTGAATGGTTTAACAATATACCCGTTCATACCAACTTTAATATACCTCTCCAAATCGGATTTAAGCGCATTTGCAGTTACAGCAAATATTAAAGGCTGTACATCAGAAGGAAACTGTTTTCTAATTTCAATTGTTGCTTGCTCGCCGTCCATTTCTGGCATTTGAACATCCATCAAAATTATATCGTATCTCTGCCGGTGCATAGCATCAATCACTTCAAAACCGTTAAAAGCTGTATCAGCTCTATAGCCGACTTTTTCCAAAAATCGAAGTGCGACTTTTAAATTTACTTTATTATCATCGGCTACAAGTATACGAAGTGGATATGTGCTCCCCATGCTTGCATCAAATTTAATTGAAGTTTTATCAAACTTTTTGACCGTTGCCTCTTTTTTATTTAGCACTGTAATTAAAATATCATGAAGATGAGTAAGCTTTATCGGCTTTGTTAAAGTAGCCGCAAAATGAGAAAGTTGATCTTTATTTTCATGATAACTGTAAGAAGAAAGTAAAAGCATAGGGGGAATATTATTAGATAAAATTTTTATTATTTCATCTGACAACATTATACCATCCATCTCTGGCATGTGATAATCTAAAATAGCAAGGTCAAATGATTCACTTTTACCGGAGTAGTACAATTTCACTATTTCTAAAGCTTCCTTTCCTGTGGCTGCGCTTGTGGGAATCATTTGAAGAGATTTTAACTGCTGAATTAAAATCTCTCTGTTTGTTTTATTATCATCAACTATTAAAACTTTTTTACCTGCTAAAGTTGAAACATCTTTTTGTACCTCTTCCTCTATTGAAAGCTCTGCAGAAATTGTAAAATGGAAAGTAGTACCTTCGCCTGGAATGCCAGAGCTTTCAACCCACATTGTACCTCCCATTAATTCGCTTAATTGCTTGCTGATTGCAAGCCCTAATCCAGTTCCACCAAATTTACGTGTTGTAGATGCATCCGCCTGAGTAAAAGATTGGAACAAATTTTCTGCTACTGAAGGAGGAATTCCAATTCCGGTATCTTTTACTTTAAAATGAAGAGAACATTTATTGTTTTCGTGAAGCTGACCAGATACTGAAACTACGACTTCCCCTCTCTCAGTAAATTTTATTGCGTTACTTAAAAGATTAACCAGAATCTGTCTAAGTCGAGTAACATCACCAATAATTTTTGTAGAAGTTCCTTCCTCTATTTTATAAGCAAGCTCAAGGTTTTTTTCTTCTGCTTTTGATGCAACTAAATCCATTGATTCTTCAATACAAATTCTTATATCAAAGGGCATTTTTTCAAGGACAATTTTTTGTGCTTCAATCTTAGAAAAATCTAAAATATCATTAATCAAACTAAGTAAAATATCCCCACTACTAAGTATTGTTTCGGCGTAATCTTTTTGTTCATTGTTCAATGGTGTTCCAAGTAAAAGTCCAGTTAAACCAATAACTGCATTAAGAGGAGTTCTTATTTCGTGGCTCATATTTGCGAGAAATTGAGCTTTGACTTTATTTGCATTTTCAAGATCTAAATTTGTTTTTTCAAGTTTTTTATAAGCCTCAACAAGTTTTTCTTCTGCAATTTTTTTTTCTGTAATATCCCTTCCTATTCCAACCAAACCAATTATATTATCTTTGTTATCGCGTAAAGGTAATTTTGAAGTAAGGAGCCATCTCTTTTTGCCGGAGAAATCAGTAATAAATTCTTCTCTATTTAAAACAGGCTTGCCGGTTTTAATAACAGACATATCATCGGCATAAAATCCTTCGGCAATTTCTTTGGGGAAAAAATCGAAATCGGTTTTGCCAAGTACTTCTTTTTCGGACTTAACATCCATGTTGCGCAAGTCGGCAAGGTTTGCAAGTGTTTTACAAGTATTAGAATCCTTTGCATAAATTGCGTCGGGAAGGCTATCTATTATTGTACGAAGAAGTATCTTCTCTTGTTGGAAATTTTCTTGTGCAATTTTGACTTCGGTAATATCTCGTCCAATTCCCACTAACCCTATTACATTTCCATCATCATCATAAAGAGGTAATTTAGTAGTAAGAAGCCAGTGTTTTTTGCCATCTTCACCAACAAAAAATTCTTCTCTGTTTAGAACAGGCTTGCCGGTTTTAATAACAGACATATCATCGGCATAAAATCCTTCGGCAATTTCTTTGGGGAAAAAATCGAAATCGGTTTTGCCAAGTACTTCTTTTTCGGACTTAACACCCATGTTGCGCAAGTCAGCAAGGTTTGCAAGTGTTTTACAAGTATTAGAATCCTTTGCATAAATTGCGTCGGGAAGGCTATCTATTATTGTACGAAGAAGTATTCTTTCGTGATTATGATTTTGCTCGACAGGGGGTTTTATAGGCTGGTGATTTTTCAAAGCAGAAGCTTTTTCAAGCTCATTTAACTGTCTTCGCAAAGAATCTATTGCTTTCAACAATTCCGGTTTACTTAGTTTGTTATTATCCATTTTTTCTATCGCACCCCAAAAATTGTTTTAAAAAAAATTAGAAAATTTTAAGCATAAAACAGGATAAAATTATTATTATTTATCCCCACCTGCAAATAAAATATTTTACTTATCGAAATTGTAAAGAACTTTACTTTCAATAATAATCTATTTCTAACCTTCTCAAGGTTTAGTATAATTTTAATGACTTTTCCCCAAAAATGGGAGTAAACATTTCTCTATTAAAATAATTTCATTAACCGGAAAACATTTAATTTAAAACTTGGAGAATAAATTAAAAAAGAAAAAACTGATTAATTATTATGATTCTTATTACCGTAAAAGAGAAACTGACTGAAAGAAAAAATTAGGCGAAGATTAGGTTTGTCATCTTTCTTTCGATTAAACTTAAAATAGGCGGATACTACAAAGCATGTTCATAGACCGATTCCTTATAACGGGAAGTTCATTCTTCAATTAGTTGAATACTTCTTAGATAACTTACTGATGAATTTAAAAAAGAAATATACTTCAATAAGGGTGATATAATTTTGGACCCATTTTACCGAAGTGAAAACAACATTAGTTCAAGCAAACGAATTAGGCATTCAGGCTATTGGAATTGATGCTTCTTTCTTTATTCCTTAATTAGTAATGTTAAAATATGCAAGAATGATTTACTCATACTAAACGACGTCATAATGAAAATCGCTTTTCGATTTAAAAAATTTATTTATCAATCTTGTACAGTACAGTTGAGTTTGAAAGAATATTATCGGAAGAATTCTCTTTGTTTAAGAATGAATATTTCCGAGTTTCAGATTAAAAACATTGCCTTAAACGAAAAGATTTTAATGAATATGATTATACTTAAAAAAAGAAAATGAATTTAGTCAATTTATGACGATTTAATTAAAAATGATAATATTGAACTTTTTGATCTTAATGCTTCGACATTTCTTTATAATAAATGGTATTTAACAAAAACCTAAAAAGTCCTCTTTTAAATAAAATTTTGCAATGTCACAATCTAAACAAAAATCAGAAAGTATAAATGGTAACGAAGCAAAGAGTGTTATTCAAGGTATGATTGATAATTTAACTAATGAATTAAGAGATGAAATTGAGGATTTCATTTCGCAGTATAAATAAAATTTTTAATGAGATTTCCGTCAATTTAAGAGTTGAAAATTAGGTTTCTATTAATTCTTCACTTATATTTACATAGTAAGACAGTTAGTTTAGAAGAAAAATCCGGTTTTCACTGGAGAAGAGTAAAAGCAGACGCAATTCGTTCGAGCCTTTCGTTAAATTCCAAACAAATGTCAAAAAAAACAATCTATAAATTATTATAAGGAGCATCTGTCATGGCAGAGCGCAAACAAGGTTCTGTTAAATGGTTTAACAGCACAAAAGGTTTTGGTTTTATTCAAGAAAAAAACGGTGGTGATATTTTCGTACACGCCAATTCAATAATTGGTGAAGGAAGAAAATCTTTGGAAGAAAATGATAAAGTTGAATACACCGTAACTCAGGGAACAAAAGGCCCGCAAGCATCTGAAGTAAAAGTAGTAAGATAAATTTATTTAGGCTGCATGTTTAATAAACTTTAACATGCAGCCATTACAAAGATAAACTAAGCAAAGTTTATTTTTCCTACATCAAAATTAAAAAAATCATTTGGCATTTCACTGTTTGAAGATTTTTCTTCCGGTTAAAATTCTTCCATACATCTATCAGCTCAATATCTAAACATAAAAATAAAACGTTAAAAACTTAGTCCTGTAATGTAAAATTAAGCAAATCAATTAAGTCTCAAAAAAACTTTTACATTTAATAAAAATGTTTTGAATAATTTAACATTACGATAATTTTATTTAAAATAACAAAGCCCTCAAAAATGAAGGCTTTGAAAATAACAGTTGAATTTTAGAAGCATATTTTAATGACTTAATACGCCTAACGATCCCAAGTTATTTAACTGGGTATTGGAATGACCAAGTATTCCATTCGCTCCCAAGTTATTTAACTGAGTATTGGAATGACCAAGTATTCCATTCGCTCCCAAGTTATTTAACTGAGTATTGGAATGACCAAGTATTCCATTCGCTCCCAAGTTATTTAACTGAGTATTGGAATGACCAAGTATTCCATTCGCTCCCAAGTTATTTAACTGAGTATTGGAATGACCAAGTATTCCATTCGCTCCCAAGTTATTTAACTGAGAATTAGAAAATGGGTTAATTTGTTTTGCAGAAAATGAAGACTCATTAACTACAAAAGAAGCGTTGTTAAAATTTGCCCTGTATCGTGACGCTTCCGTTACTTTGCCTTTTACAGGTGTGCTAGCAAACCCCGCAAAAACAAATAAACCGACACAAAGCAATGTCAGCATAGTTTTAAGCATGACTTCCCTCATATAATGTGAAAATAGAAACTATATATAGTTTAGGCATATTTAAACACAATCATTATACCATGCTATCGGTCATTCTATAATTAAATATGGGAACAAAATATTGTCATGTGCGTAATAACTACACAAATAACAAATTATTATTTACCATTTTGTAAAAATCCTTTACAATAATTTTAAATTTTTATCACTCAAATAATTGATCAATTTGTTGAATTTTTAAAAATAGCATATAGACTTCTGAAAATGGATTTTGATTTTAGCCTAAAATAAGATTTTTCTAGTCTAATGTTTATTGATAAATCCTTTTTATGTCATTGGGATCACGATTTTATCAAGCGAAACAATATCCATTACATTGTAAAGAGATTGCTACGAACCATTCGGATACTCCCAATGACTGTTACGCCAGGGGCTAAAAAATAAAGAGCCCTTGTAAGCAGAATCGTTCAATTTAAATAAATAAAAGTCTTGGTAATTCTTTTACTATTTTTCTAATTTGTCTTTTAAGTTTTATTTGTTTTAAGAAGAGAATCAAGCTTGGGACGCGATATGCCAAGTAACTTAGCAGTCTTGAATTTATTACCGCCTAATTTTTTAAGAACATTTTTCACGTAAATTACTTGAAGAGATTTTAGAGAGGTTTCCTTATAATTTACTTTAATATCCAGTATGTTTGGAAAAACTGAGACGGTGGAAACTTCAGATAATTTTTCATTATTTGTTATATCTAATATTGAAAAATCATTTAGCGTTAATACTTTGCTATCCGAAATTATTACTGCTCTTTCAATTAAATTACTTAACTCCCTTACATTACCAGGCCAATTATAACTCAACATCCACTCCTTTACTTCCGTGTCAAAATCTATTATTTTTTTACCAGATTGAGCAGAGAATTTCTGTATAAAATAATATGCGAGGGGAAAAATATCTTCTTTGCGTTTTCGAAGAGGAGGAATTTGTAATGAGACAACATTTAGGCGGTGGAACAAATCCTGCCTAAACAGTCCACGTTCTATTAATTCTTCCAGGTTCATATTAGTTGCAGCAATTATTCTTGCATTAATAGAAATATCATTTATTCCGCCAAGCCTTCTAATCATTTTTTTTTCAATAGCTCTTAGCAATTTTTTTTGAATATTCATAGTAAGATCACCTACTTCATCAAGAAAAATAGAGCCGTTTTCAGCCAATTCAAAAAGTCCTTGCTTGCTACTTTGTGCATTTGTAAAAGCACCTTCTTCATAGCCAAATAACTCAGACTCTAGAAGATTTTCAGGTATTGATGAACACACAATTTCTATAAAACGACCATTACTGTTCGAACTTTCATTATGAATAGCTCTTGCTAACAGACCTTTACCTGTTCCAGTTTCACCTCTTATCAAAATATTCGAGAATGAATTAGCAGAGATTTTCCTTGCTAAATTTAAGGTCTTTAATAATTCAAATGATTCACCAATAATAGAAGAAAACCCAATCTTCTCAACCTCATTTTTGCCCGAAGAAAGTTCATGCATTTTTTCGGAAATTCTTTTTATTATTTCTTCAAGACAAAAAATAAAATTGGGACTTTCAAAGGGGAGAATAAATATATTTGTTATTCCCAATTTTAGAATCGAGCTTACAAGAAGCGCATTGTTTTCTGGTGCAATAACAATGATATCTTTAAAATTAACTTTACTAATTTCTACGATTTTAGAAAAATAGACCGAACGAGCTGTGTTGATTTGGAAAATAAAGAGACTTTCTTTTTGTAATAACAAATCTTTTACTTCAAGGTCCGGAGATGAAGAAACGGAATGCAAAGCCATTTTAAGAGAAAATCCTTTTGCTCGTAATAATTTAATTGCTGATTCAATGGAAGAGACATCAAAAGAATCAGAAAAAACTTTTATGATAATATTTTTCATATTTACAACAAAATTGAGTTTAACTTTTCCAAAGCATTTTTCCTTTCAGGCTTATTAAAATATGCATCTTTTAAAGACTGATCTTTTATATTTTGGCCAAAATATTCTATTAAAGAAATAGAATCAGCGGCATAATTACGCGCCTTTGATTTTTGTCCTCGACCAAAATAATATTTCGACATTTCATATAATACTTTCCAAGTTAACTCCATGATATGAATATTACCCAAAATCTTATATGATTCTTCAAAATAATATATTGAGGATTTTAGTTCTCTAAAGTCAGAAGAGAAAGAAGAAATCAATCCTAATAAATAATTCCATTCAGCTAAAGCCAGTTCGTTTTTTTTTAAAGTTTCAATTGAAAAACTTAAATTTAAAAAATCATACGAATCTTTATAATTATTCTTTGCTATTAAATATAAAGTCAAATTTGAAATTAAAAAAAGACATTCATATACTTTATTATAGCTAATTAAACGCCTCGACAATTCATTAATTTCATAAAAATTAGGAAACATCTCATATAAACTCCCTTCTTGAATAATTAATAATACTTTATTCATATCTTTAAGTTCTGAATCAATCGTATCAGTAATCACTCTTCTGTTAAATTCTTTTAATAAAAATTGAAAATTATTATTATCTCCTATTAAATAATAATTTTTTAATAGATAGTAGTTGGTTTCCAATTCTTCCGCAATATTTCTTTGATTAGAAAATATATGTATAGCATTTTCAAAATAATCTTGTGCATTTTGATACTCACCAATTACTTGATATACTTCTCCAACAAGACTTTTAAATTTTCCGTCCCATTTTGAATTCCCTATAGTATTAAATATTTGTTCTGCTCTAATGAATTTTTCGATTGATTCGGTAAATTCTAGATTATTAAAAAATAAAAGGCCAAAAGTACCCTGTAATTTTGCTTCAATTTCTATATTGCCAATTGTCTTGCTTAACGTAATAGCTTGACCCCAACAACTTTGGGCGTTTCTTTTGTCACCCATAAAATCATATACAGTTCCTTTATTTAGTAACAATAAAGAAATGAAATTTTTCCGATCTATTCTTCTAATTAATTCAATAGACCTTTCAAAAGATGCTAATGCTTCAGACAAGTCAAAATCTTTCTTTAAATAATTTAATCCTAATATCTCCAATGCTTCAGCTTTTTCTTCATCAGAGGAAGAACTATCATTTATAATTTTATTACATATTTCCATTGATACATCATAATTATTAAGATTATACTCAGCTAAAGCTATATTGTACAAAATATGGTAATATTGAATGTGATTAGGATTTTCAATTTGTATCTTTTGCAGAAGAGATTTCCCTTCTGTGTACTCCCCAAGTTCAATTAAACAAAAGCCTTTTTGAATTTGTAAATCGGTAATAATTTTTTCTTCAGTAGTTTTAGAAAGTAATTCATCAATGATAGAATTCATGCTCAAATAATCGCCGAGGTTATAAAAGGTACTTATTAACTCATATTTCAACTCGAAAATTTGCTCTTCTTTTAATGGAAGGTTTATCAGATGCTCAAGCAATCTCTTTTTATAAGAAAAGGCAGACTGCTTATCTGCTTCTTTAATTTCTTCCTTTAATATTTCAAGACATTCAGCATATCTTTTAGAAAGTTCTAATTGTCTTGCAAGTTCATTCTTATTAAAGTCTGGAAGCTTTTCTTTAATTTTATTTGCCAATGCGCTATGATACTGCAATTTTTCATTTATACTTGAATAAATATATTTTTTTAATCCTTCCGAAGTAAAAACCGGAGTTGAATTGTATTCTATTCTTTGCAAAATATTTTTTCGGGTGAGGGAAGAAAAAATATTATCCATTTCTTCTGAAGAAATCTCTTCAAGCTTACAAAGAGACTGTGTATCTAAAGATATTTCTAAAGATGATAAAAGCCTTGCAATTAACAACTCATCTTTGTTTAGTTTTTGGAGGCGCATTGAATAAATAGATTCGTGCGAGATTCGCAAAAGCTTATCTGTTTTCTCATCATGCTGAATAATCACGCCGTCTGGAGTATAACGCAACACCTTTAAAAGAATTAAATCCTTCATAAAATTTTCGATGCTGCCAGGCAGAAGGTCGGCGTAAGTTAAAAGTAATTGCTTTAATTTTTCTTTCGGGAAAAGGGACGAAAAACTTGAATCAAGATATTCTGTAAGATCTGTTTCGGTAAAAGGTGAAATATCCAAGGTCAGCAAATTGTTGATCGAGCCTGAGGCAAACTGCCTGTCGGAATTTTCAGTTAGAATAATATTTATTTTATTTACCTGTAAAATTGGGATAATACCGCTCAGAATATTTAGAGTAAATTCATCATAATGATTAAAAGCATCAAAAATAATTGTAAAATGAGTTAAAGAAGTAAGATTATTAAAAATTGATTTTGCTTCATTAGCTAAATCTTTTACTTCTTCATTTAGCATTTTGTTTATCTGATTTAACAATTCTTGCGAAAGCTTAGAATACACCACATTATTAAAAACAATCTGTTTAACAATACTTCTGAAGAAATCTATTCCGCTTAAGGCGTCACGATTTGTAATTAAGATTACGTCACCAAACATCGAATAAATTTGATATGCAATTGCAGTTTTGCCGGCTCCTTCGGAACCGTGCAAGGTAAAAACTTCGCCTTCAGAATTATCAGTAATAAACTTTTTTAAAATATTTATATAATTTTGTCTATCGGCAAAAGTTTTTGCAGGAAGCCAATCTTTATATAATGATTCGGTTAAAGGGATTTCTAAATAATTAAGAATTTGTATTGCACTTTCAAATCTATCAGCGGGATTTTTTGCTAAAAGTTTTTTGACCAGGCCGACAATTTTTTCAGAATAATTACATAAAGGATAAATATATTCACTTTCAAGATGAGCTTTGTATATTTCCAAAGCATTATCAGATGGAAATGGAAATTTTCCATACAAAATCCGATATAACAACATCCCGAGTGAATAAAAGTCAATTCTAAAATCGTGCTTTTCGTTTCTTAGAATTTCCGGAGCAATATATTCAGCCGAACCACGAATTGAATTATTTTTACTAAAAAGAATATGTTGCGCTAATCCTAAGTCTATTAATTTTATAATTGGTTCACCGTCTTTTACAGAAACAAGAATGTTGTCCGGCTTTAAGTCGTAATAAATATAATTTGACTGATGAAGGTAAAACAAAACCGAACATAATTTTGTAATAACTTTGATTAAAAATGTTTCATCTTTTAATTCATCGCAAAATAATAACCTTTCTCCTTGACAAAATTCCATAGTAAAAAATTTTCTACCTATGGATATTTCGTCTTCATTATCCAATTTTACGATAGTACCAAGTTCGAAAGACTTAACAATAGAAGGATGATTCAACCATTGAAGGATGAAGAATTCATTCTTAAAAAAATCTAGTTCTTCATTGTCTACCTTTTCAGGAAGAATTTTTATTGCAATTTTATTTTGCGGTGTTTTCTTGGATATTTGGGAATTTGTTTTTGAGGAGCCCAAAATTCCGGTATCTTCGCATAAAAAAACTTTACTTCTTCCTTCGCCAAGCATCTTAATAATTTTATAACGATCATTTATCATTTAATAATGCCCTTAACCTATTTAGAACGAGGATTATAATAAAACTGCATTTTCTTTCCGAGTTTATTTGCAACATACAAAGTAACAAAAAGACAAAGCCCCGGAGACAATATCATCCACCAGGCTTGTGATAGGTAATTTTGACCAGCTTCAATCATCGAGCCCCAAGAAGGAACGGAACTACCGGTTCCTATGCCTAAATAGCTTAAAGCAGCCTCAGACAAAATCACACTTCCATACAGAAAAACAAGGTTAGCCATTACTGAAGGAAAAATAACTGGTAAAATTTCTTTTATAAGCAAGCTTTTTTTTGATAACCCTAATAATTTGGCTGTAATAAAATAATCTTTATTTTTTAAAGAAATTATTTCACCTCGCACAATTTTAAAAAGACTCATCCAACCAGAAAGTCCCAGAACAAGAATTACACTAAATAATGAATTACCAAAAAAAGCTAGTATAAGAATAATAAAAAACAGAACTGGAAAAACTAAAAACATTTCTGTTATGCGGTTCATAATTACATCTAAAAATCCACCTGGATAACCGGCCAAAAATCCAAAACCAAGCCCAAGAACAAATGAAATAATTACCGCAGACAACCCTACAAACAATGAAACTCGAGTACCAAAAACAATTCTTGAAAAAATATCACGTCCAAGTTCGTCTGTTCCTAATAAATAAAAGTTAGTTGTTATAATTGGATGAGAAAAATTATACTTAAGAATTATTTTGGGAATATCATTTACAACATTTGCCTGGTAGTATTTAATTTTATCATTAAAATGGATACTATCAACAATAATAATATTTTCATTAAAAGGTTCTTTTACTACATTTTTTTTAAGTTCAATAAACTTAGTATAAAAGCTTGAATCATTATTCTTTGTTGATAAGTGCAAAACTTTTTTTGTACTAAAAGGGGGAAGCAGTTTTGTTACAGAAATGTCTTTTTCAAAATCAGGGTTAAAATTTGCTACTAACGGAGCATAAAAGAAAAAAAATAAAAGAATAATTATTACCGCATTTGGAAAATCTAAATTTAACCTAAGAATATTTATTTTATTCCTTAAAAACATAATAAAAACTGGAATTATTAATATTGTCAAAGAGAAGAAAGCATCCACCAATCCAGCATTTAATTGATTCATCGCCAAGTAGAAGTCGTTAAAAAGAAGTTCAAAAAAATATTCCCCAAGTTCAATAGAGCGAAGTATTAAGTTAATTCTTAAAAAAATAAGAGTTAAACTAAATGCAAAAATAAGATGCCAAGTTCTTATCTTTTTTGTCATCTCTTAAATGCCCTTCAATAATCTTTTATCTATTAAAGCTTTAACAACATCAGCAACAAGATTTGTAAATAAAATAAGAAGACCAGAGAAAAAAGTGCAGCCTACAATTAAGGGGTAATCTCGTGAAAAAATTGCCTCTACTGTAAGCCTTCCCATACCAGGTAGTGCAAAAATTACTTCAACAATGAGAGCACCGCTAAATAAAAGTCCAAATTCAACACCGGCAATTGAAATAAGAGGACTTATAGCGTTAGGCATAACATGCTTCCACATTATTTTATTTTCGCTTAGTCCGTTAGCTCTTAAATTTTCTATAAACGGCATTGACATTACTTCTTCAATATTATCTCTTAAATATTTGTAATATTCCGCAATAAATGGTAAAGACAAAGTTACCAAAGGTAGAACCATGTGGCTAATATAATCTGAAATTTTTCCGAACAAAGAAAAATCGGTTGAATTAAAGGACTTAATACCAGAGGAAGGAAGTAAATGTAACGAAACACTGAAAATATAAATTAAGAATACTCCAACAACAAATGACGGCAAGGCATAAATAATTAAAGTTGTTTCGGATATTGTTCTATCAAGCTTACCTTTAATTTTTTTTATAGAGACAAATGAGAGCAAGAAAGCTAAAGAAATTTGTATGATGAATGAAAATATCGAGAAAATAAAAGTGAAAGGGAAAAATTCCGAAATTACTTTTATAACGGGAATTCTGTAAGTATATGAAATACCTAAATTGCCTTGTAAAAGATTAAATAAAAAACTTTTGTACTGAACAAGAAGAGAACTGTCAAGATTGAATGATTCCTTTACCAGAGAAGCAAGTTTAGGACTTAATTCCGGTGAAACAAATTTCTGATAAGGTTCTCCTGGCGATAATCTTAATAAAAAGAAAAGAAAAGTTATAAGGATGAATAATACAACCGTCGAACTGATTATTCTTTTGAGAAGTAAGAAAAAAATATTGTTTCTCATAACTTTTTAATTCGGTATGTTATACTATTTATAAACACATAAAATATTAATTTACACAAAAGTACGGTTAAGTATTAACTAAAGACCCATAATCAATCATTGATTATACTTTTTCCCTATTGTCCAATTCCAGCAATTATCCAAAGCACCTGTTGGAGTAATATTAACATTATGAATCCTTTTATTATAAACAACAATTATGTTTGTCCAATATAAAAAAGTTGTAGGGTTATCGTTATATAAAATTTGTTGAATTTTTTTGTAATTAATATTTTTCAATTTATTTGATTTTGTAGTTTCAATTTCATCAAGCAAGTTGTCTAATTTTTTATTTTGGTAAGTAACAAGATTAAACTCTCCTCCGGGGACAGATGAATACCACAGTGGTTTTAAATCAAGCGGAAGAGCAACACTCCAGCCAGCCATCCATGCATTAAACTCACGTTGATACATTTTGTTAAAGAACACTCCAGGTTCAAGTGCTTCAGTTTTTACATCAATACCAATTTGACTAAGATTATTTTTGATAATTGAAGCAGCAAACGTCCGCAAAGGATTTCCTGAGGGATAATATAATGTAAACGAAAATTTAATTCCATTTTTTGTTAATGTTCCACCGATATTTTTCCAGCCGGCTTGTGCAAGCAAAGTTTTAGCTTTGCTAGGGTCGTATGGAAGAGGTGTCAGAGAAGTATCGATGGCTTCAGAAAAAACGGGAGAAACTGGTCCAGTGGCAAGTTGACCATTATTATTGAGGAATCCTTCAAGTATTGCTTTACGGTTAATTGCATAGGTTAGAGCTTTCCTAACGAGCACATCGGAAAATAATTTGTTAGGAACAATTCTCTTTTGCTCAGAATACACAACTGGATCAATATTATTCCACGCAACATAATCGTAGTCTCTTCCTTTTACTACTGAATATGTTAAGAATTTATTTTTTAGTAAATCGGGAAGATCGTCAGCTTTTATTTCTGGGACAAAATCAACTTCACCACTTTTTAATTGAGCAAGTCTTGAATTATAATCTGGAACTATTTTAAATATTAATTCATCCGCGCTTCCCTTTTTATAAAATATGGATTTTTTATTAGCTTTAAGAATAATTGCTTGATTTTTTTCCCATTTATCAAGTGTGTATGGGCCACAACCAACTGGTTTAATATCCTTTTCGGCAGAAACCAAATTTTTTCTATCAACATTTTTATAAATATGTTCAGGCAAGATTGGATAAGAAATATCAAAATAATTTGGTACCGTGTTCTTCTTAAAATGAATTATTAATTCATAAGGATTAATTACTTCGAAAGATTTTGAAAGAATAATATGCTGAACGGTATCTGTATAGAAATTCTTAAACTGACCATAATATCTGCTTTGTACCAGAGGGTCAGAGTAAAGGTCGAAAGTAAAAACCACGTCTTTTGCTGTAATAGGCTTGCCGTCAACCCAAAAAGCATTTTTATGCAAAAGGATAGTAATTGAAGTTGAATCACTATTCCATTGCCAGCTTTTAGCAAGCTTCGGACAATAATCAACGTCTCCAGTTTTATAATTCCATTTTCCCTCCAACAAACCTGGGTAAAGAATATTAGAAATTGCGCCGTCATTTAGATTAACAGCATATAAAGGATTGGTAGTTTCAATATCATTTTGAATTGCAACAACAATAGTATTTGATTTATCAAAAGGTTCTCTTTGACAATAAGGTAAAAAAATAAGAAGAACTAAAAAAAATATTAAACGATAAAAGTTTCGTTTCATTTAATAAACTGCAAAATATTTAAAATAATTATGTCGTGAATTTATTATTTTGAAAAGTAAATATAAAAACATTTGTATTCAATGCTTTCAGCCGAAATAAATAAAATTGAAATCAATGGTAAAAATACTTTACTAAAAAACGCTCATTTTCAAATTGATTCAAATAAGGTTTATACTATACTCGGTAAAAACGGAACTGGCAAGACTACTTTAATAAAATCATTGACAGGCTTATTACCCAAAAATGTATATTCAATTGAAGGAAGCGTTTTTTATGATAAAGTTGATATTCTTAAAGCAAAGATAGAAGAACTTCAAATTATCAGAAAAAATAAAATAAAATATGTTTTTCAGGATTCTAGGAATAGTTTTGATCCACTTAAAAATTTTAAATATTACTTCGAAATGGTAAGTAATACACAAGATATGCTTGATAATTTACTCTCATTTTTTTTAATGCCTAATAAAGATACTTTATATAAGCTGTATTCTTACGAAGTAAGTGGAGGAATGGCACAAAGAATAAGTTTGATTCTTGCACTTTTAGCTCACCCTCAAATTATAATTTTAGACGAACCAACTTCTGGAATTGATGCTGCAATAGGCAACTTATACATTCAAAAAATTAGGGAATTCTGCCAGCAGGAGAAAAATGCTGTACTCTTGGTAACACATGATATTTCTTTTGCATTAAAAATTAGTGACAACATTGCCTTTATGAGCTCCGGGAAATTATCACCATTTTATTCTGTACAAAAATTTTTAGAAATAAAAAACGAGCCTGAAATTGAAAATCTTATATATTCTTATAAAATCCTTAGTTTATGAGCAGTCTTTTAATTGTTAAAAATATTTTTTATAAAGTGAAAAATGAAAGTTTAACTGTTTTTAATGTGAATGAAAAAACTATAATAAATGATATTTCATTTACTTTGGAAAAAGGGAAAATACTTGGAATTGCAGGAGAATCCGGCAGCGGAAAAACAACTTTAGCTAAATTAATTGCCGGCGTTATTTTACCAAATGAAGGCAAAATAATTTTTAACAAATCCGAAAGTTGGAATAAAAAAAGAACAAACCCTGTCCAAATACTATTTCAGAATAATGGAGAAATTTTAAATCCTTACCGTAGAATAGAAAATATTATTGAAGAAGCAATAATAACTAAAGAAAAATTAAATTTATCTAAACATAAAAAATTAATAGAAGAAGAGAAAAAAAATATATTCGATGCTGTCAATTTCCCTCCAAATTTATGGAACAGAAAAGGCTTTCAGTTAAGTGGCGGCGAACAACAAAGAGCTGCATTAGCAAGGCTTTTAGCAGTAAAACCGGAATTGTTGATACTTGATGAACCATTCTCTGCTCAAGATTCTGAATCACAGCTTAATCTTCTTAATTTATTCAAGAAAATAAATGAACAATTTGGAATAACTATGATTTGTATTGCTCATAATCTTCAATTATTAAAAAAACTGTGTGATGAAATTTTAATTATGTACAATGGAGGAATAGTAGAAAAAAATAAAACAGATATAATATTTTCTTCACCTCAAAAGCCATATACCAAATTTTTAATTGACGCTGGTGAGTATAACCTATCTTCCGAAGATTTTATTAAAAAAAGAAACCACAATAATTGAAATTTAGAAAGATAAATATATTTTGAAGTATGTCTAAAACAAACGCAATAAGAATTTTAGAAACAAACAATATTCAGTTTGCTATTTATTCATATGAGGTAGATGAAGATGACTTAAGTGGACAGAATGTAGCAAAAAAAATTGGAGTGCAAGAAGAATTTGTTTTCAAAACTCTTGTTTCTAAAGGCGACAGAAATGGAATTAATATTTTTTGCATTCCTATTACCGAAGAATTGAATTTAAAAAAAGCCGCATCGGCAAGTGGCAATAAAAGCGTTGAAATGGTAAAAGTAAAAGACTTATTTCCTTTGACGGGTTATATTCGCGGAGGATGTTCACCCATTGGCATGAAAAAGCAATATCCAACTTATCTTGAAGAAACCGCACAATTATTTGACAAAATTTATGTAAGTGCAGGCGTCCGCGGAATGCAGGTCTCTATTTCTCCTATTGATTTAAGAAAAACAATTAATGCGGTATTTGCTGATCTTATCTAATTTAAAAATATTGACAGCAATATTTTTAAGTTCTTTATGGTATGTTTTATATCTTTGCGTTAAAGTCGTTTTGTTTTTTAACTGTCTTTAAAAATAAAAAGTGCATAATTTAATTTTTCGAAATTACTTTCTCAATTTTTCAAGCAACATTTTAATATCCAAAGGCAACTCCGAATCAAACCGAATAAATTTTTCTGAATGAGGATGAATAAAACCAAGAGTTTTAGCGTGAAGTGCCTGTCGGGGCATGATATTAAGAAGATTCTCAATACGATTTTTAATTTTTGGAAGAGATGAACCGTATAATAATTGTCTTCCGCCGTAAAGGCTATCTCCGAATATGGGATGGCCAGCATTGCTAAGATGAACACGTATTTGATGAGTACGCCCGGTTTTCAAGTTTAATTTTATTAAAGAAGTAAATTCATACTCTTCAAGAACTTCATAAAAAGTAATTGCAGTTTTACCTTCAGTTTTACTAACAGTAAATTTTTTTCTATCTGATTTGCTCCGAACAATATTAAAATTAAACTCACCTTTTTTTTCCTTAAATATTCCCCAAGTTACAGCTTGATATTCCCTTTCAATGCTATGGCGGGAAAACTGAGAAGCAAGCTTAGAGTGAGTCCAGTCATCTTTCGCAACGACAAGCAATCCGCTAGTATCTTTATCAATTCTATGAACAATACCTGGTCTACCGGACTCGTTTATATTGCTAAGTTTTTGGGAATGATGCAGCAAGGCATTAACAAGAGTACCAGAATAATGGGAAAAAGCTGGATGCGCTACCATACCCGCTGGTTTATTAACCACAAGAAGATAATCATCTTCATAAATAATATCGAGCGGAATTTCTTCTGGTTCAGCTTCTTCGAGGTGAGGTGAAACAGGAATAAATACTTCAATAAAATCTCCCGGTAAAATTTTACAACTTGGTTTTACAAAATTATCATTTACTTTTATAAGATTGGCTTCGATAAGTTTTTGTATTTTTGTTCTTGTAGCATTTTCGATGCAGTTTGTTAAGAAGATATCTATGCGTTCCTTTTGCTTACCATCAGGAACTTTTATCCGGTAAATTTTCTCCGTTATTATTCTTGACATTTTTATAATCTTCTTTTTTTTCTTGTTGGCTTTCAACACTTTCTATATTTTTTCCGTTATCGTTTCTAACTGCTTCAGAATCAATTCTTGCCGGAGAGTGTTCTTCACTTTTATTATGTGGGTAAAAAAATATTAAGATAAAAACACCAATGGTAACCGACGCATCGGCAAAATTAAAAATAGGCCAGCGATCAAAGCTTCTTCCAAAAAGGCTGAATCTTACAAAATTAAAATCAAGAAAGTCAACAACTCTTCCGTAAAATAAAGGGGCATAGTTATAGAAAACTCCATAAAAAACCCGATCAATCATATTACCTAAAGCTCCGCCTAAAACAAAGGCAATAGCAAGCCTTAAACTAAGACTTTTATTGCGCACATAATAAAGATAGACTAAGAGAGCAATGCTTGCCAGAAGCGAAAAGAGTGATACCCAAAGTTTAAGATTTAAGCCGGGGTCAAAGCCAAAAGCCATTCCCGGATTTTCAATAAAAGTAATTCTAAAAAAATTTCCAATAACTTGAATTGATTGCCCTTGGTACATACCGGAATAATAAATTTTTAAGAAAGGGATAGAAAACCCTTTAACAATAAGTTTTGATAACTGGTCAATAATAACAACGGCAAGTGAAACAAACAGAACTTTCAAGTTATTCTTTATTCTCCGCTAAAATACCGTCAATCGAAAAATCGTTTTTTGAAAATGTTTTATTTTTTAAATCAAGAGCATACAAAAGTAAAAGGACGCCAGCAGTTACTGCTATATCGGCAAAATTGAAAACATAACTGCCAAACATTCTGCCAAACACAATAAAATCAAAAACTTTTAAGCTAAAAAAATCGACAACTTTTCCATAAAATAAAGGTGCATAGCCGTAAATAATTCCGTAGAAAACTCTATCTAATAAATTACCCATTGCTCCGCCAAGAATTAAGGCAAGTGAAACACGAAAAATTAATTTTTTTTGACGGTTTTTATATAGATAAAAAAGTAAACCTAAACTTGCGGCTAATGTAAATAGTACAATTAAAAATTTAAATATTGAACCTAAATAAATACCAAAAGCAATTCCCGGGTTTTCAATAAAAGTTATATTGAACAAGCCGCCTACTAAAGGTATTTTCTGACCAATTTTTAAACCGTGAAAATCAATCTTAAGAAGAGGCAAAGAAAACCCCTTTACCATAAACTTCGAAACTTGATCTACAATAATAACGAGTAGTGAAACAAGCAATACTCTCACAAAATCCCTTAATACAATGTTTAATGCCAGTCTATTTATATACCAGCGAACTTAATAACTATTTAATTTTTTCCTGTCTTTGCTTCATAGGCAAACAAAGTTGACTATGCGGCACTGCTTCCAGTCTTGCCTTAGGAATAAGTGGACATGTTTCGCAGAGGTGCTGTGGTTCTTCGATACAAGCGACGCAGATTCCGTAAGTACCAGCGTCTATTCTTTTGAGTGCATCTTCCAAATAACCTAAAAATTTATTTTCCCTTTGTGCATAAAGAAAAGTTTTTTCTCTTTCCATTGCATCAGTACCTTGTTCAGCCATATGAAGGGAATATGGAGAATTTTCATTTATATATTCACCGGTTGTGGGGTCAAGCATTTGCTCTTTTAGATTCTGAAGTTGTTCAAGAATCTCATCTCGTTTCGCAAGAATTATTTTTCTAAAATGTTCAAGATCCTCTTTACTATAACCTTTAATCTTTTCCATAGCTTTTGCACGAATTTCTGCAGCAGTCGGTTTTTGTTCAATCTGAACTGATTCTTCAGTTTTCACTTTCTTTCTTGGCATAACTTCCTTTTTCTCTAACTTATCAGCTTTAACTTTCTTTTTAACAATTTTTTTAGGTATTTCAACCTTATTTTTCTTTTCAATCTTTTTTGATGTTACAACCTTCTTTTTGCTTACTGCTTTTTTAGGCGTTTTTTTTGCAAGCTGTGCAGCCTTTGTTTTTGTCAAAACTTTAACAGCTTTTTTCTTTGCAGAAGCATTCTTAGCTTTTGAATCCTTTGCAGAGGATTTTTTATTTGTAGATTTTTTAGCCATTTTTGATCTCCTTTAATTAGAGATTAACCTTTTCAATTTGTATGGAACATTGTAAATCACCAATTTTCCATTCTTGATTAAAACCATTGTTTATTTTTTTATTATTTGAAACTTCTTCAGCCAGGGTCTCGCTTGCAATATAATTGCGGAACGAATTAAAAGCACTTAACATTTTGTCGCTTCCGGTAAAATTAATCCTAATTCTATCGGTTACTTCATAGCCGGCATCTTTCCTCATATTTTGAATACGGTTTACAACTTCTCTTGCTAATCCTTCTTCAATTAATTCATCTGATAATTCAGTATCAAGGGCAACTGTAACGCCTTCTTGAGATTCTACAACCCACCCAGTAATTTCTGAACTAATTATTTCAACATCCTCTCGAGTAATAAAGATTTCTTCTCCGTTTACTTTCAACTTTACATCTTGCCCAGATTCTAACATTCCAATTTCGGATTTGCTTAAACTTTTTATAGCGCCAGCAACAATATTTGCTTTTTTACCAAATTTAGGACCTATAGATTTAAAGTTTGCCTTAGTGGATTTATTTACAATTTCGGAATCATCATTTAGAACGACTAATTCTTTGATATTAACTTCATCTAATATAACCTCTTTCATTTTTTCGAGAGAATCTCTTTTTGATTTATCAACAACAACCATTATTTTTTTAAGCGGTTGACGAACCTTCAAATTATTTTTTGCTCTCATTGAACGAGTAAGATAAACAACCTTTTGCGCAATTTCCATCTTTTCCTCCAGCTCATACTCAAAATATTGAGGTTTGGGAAAAGAAGAAAGATGCACGGATTCAAATCTTTCTTTCTTAGTAGCCGAATTTAAATTTTGATAAATCTCTTCGGAGATAAAAGGTGCAAAAGGCGAAGTTAATTTGGTAATCGTTACAAGACATTCATAAAGAGTTTGATATGCAGAAAGTTTATTTTCATTCATTTCAGATTTCCAGAATCTTCTTCTGCATCGTCTTACATACCAATTGGAAAGATGATCTATGGTAAAATCGGAAACAGCTCTTGCAGCCCGAGTTACGTCATAATTATCCATCAACTTTTCATAATCTTTTACCAGTGAATTAAGCTTTGAAATAATCCACCTGTCAATTTCAGGGCGTTGTTTATAATCAATATGCTTTTCTTCATAATTAAAATTATCTATGTTAGCATAAAGTGCAAAGAAAGCGTATGTATTAAGAAGCGTTCCAAAAAATTTCCTCTGAACTTCAACAAGACCTTCCTCATCAAAAAGAGTTGGACGCCACGGCGGGCTGTTTGTTACAAGATACCAGCGTGTGGCATCTGCTCCATACTTTGAAAATAATTCAAATGGATCAACAGTATTGCCACGCGACTTGGACATTTTAAGTCCGTTTTTATCAAGTATTAATTCATTTACAATAATATTTTTAAATGCAACACTATCGAAAAGCATAGTAGAAATTGCATGAAGGGTGTAGAACCATCCTCTTGTCTGATCAATTCCTTCACAAATAAAATCTGCTGGGAAGAAATTTTTTTCAAATAATTCTTTATTTTCAAATGGATAATGGTATTGCGCAAAAGGCATAGAACCCGAATCGAACCAGACATCAATCAGTTCAGGGGTTCTTTTATAAATTTTACCATCCTTTTCGAAAAATATTTGATCTACAAAAGGTTTATGTAAATCAATAGTTTCCAATTCACTAACAGAAACTCTTTTACCATCTTTTTCGACAAAACCATTTTTCAATTCTTCAATGCTGCCGACGGCAAACATATCGCCTTCATCATTTATCCAAATTGGAAGAGGAGTAGCCCAAAACCTATCCCTCGATAAAGCCCAGTCTTTATTTTCTTCGAGCCAATTTCCAAATCTTCCAGAGCCTACTTCAGGCGGCTGCCAGTTAATAGTTTTATTCAGTTCAACCATTCTATCAGCAACAGAGGTAGTACGAATAAACCATGACTCACGGGCATAATAAATCACAGGAACATTTTCATGCCGCCAGCTAAAAGGGTAAGAGTGAGTTATTGTTTCTTTTTTGAAAAGTTTTCCATCTTCCTTAAGTTTTAAGATAATGTCTTTATCGGCGTCTTTAACAAACTGCCCTTTAAAGTCAGTCACTTCATCAGTAAACAAACCGCCTCGTGTAACAGGTTGCAACATTGGAAGATTATATTTTTTAGAAAGCTCATAGTCATCAGCACCAAATGCAGGAGCGATGTGCACAATGCCAGAGCCATCTTCTGTGCTAACAAAATCACCAAGAGTAACAAAGAATGCTTTTTTATCGACGGTTAAATAATTAAATAACTGTTCGTACTCAATTCCTTCTAAATCTTTCCCTTTAATTTCTTGAAGGACTTCATATTCGCCTTCAATAAGTGAAAGCCGGGTTTTAGCGAGGATAATATTTTTATTGTTGAATTTAATTTTAACGTAATCAACATCTTTACCAACAGCCAGAGCAACGTTAGAAATTAAAGTCCAGGGTGTAGTAGTCCAAACCAAAAAATAATCGTTTGAATTTTTAATTTTGAAAAACACATAAACGGAAGGATCCTTAGTTTCCCTGTATCCAAGAGCCAATTCGTGTGAAGATAAAACAGTTTCTGATTTGGGGTCTTGAGGAACAATTTTATAATCTTTATAGATCAGCCCTTTGTCAAACAAAGTTTTAAGTGCCCACCAAACGGATTCGATGTAATTGTTATCGAGAGTAATATAGGCAGAACGTAAGTCAATCCAATAGCCCATTCGTGTGGTCATTTTTTCCCAAAGGTCAAGATAAGTAAAAACTGAATCACGACAAGCCTTGTTATATTTTTCTACTCCATATTCAAGTACTTCACTTTTATGTTTAATGCCGAGTTTTTTCTCAACCTCAATTTCAACTGGAAGACCATGTGTATCCCACCCTGCTTTTCTTTCAACTCTATAACCTTGTAAAGTTTTATACCTGCAAACAAGGTCTTTTAGAGTTCTTGCCATTACATGATGGATACCAGGTTTACCATTTGCAGTTGGTGGACCTTCATAAAATGTAAATGAGTTTTCTTTATCTCTTGTAGAGATGCTTTTCTCAAAAATTTTATTTTCTTTCCAGAATTCTAAAATTTTTTCTTCAATTTCGGGATAATTTATTTTTTCTAAATTTTGCTTGAACATTTATCAACAGAATAATTTTTACTAAAAATTTGATTTTCTTAGCCAATGTTTTCGTATTTTTTTATTAACTCTTTCTCAGCCTGAATAAATTCTTTGAGTTCTTTTTCAATTCTCTCTTTTTTAAGTATAATATTTTTGGCAGATAATTCTGCTTCGCTTACAATTTCCCGTGCTTTCAGCTGTGCTTCTTTTAATTCAAGCTCGGCTTCTTTCTTATTATCCGGCGAAATGCTTTCAAATACTTTTAATTTTTCTTTAGCAACGAGTAATTCCTTTTGAAGACCAAATATTTCTGCTACGGACATACCAAAAAATCCCATTGCACCAAGAGTAATGTTTCTTAAGCTGTAAAGGATAAGATTTTCAGTTAATAATTCTGTAGCTGAAAAATAGTCGCGAAAAAAAGAAATCATTAATACACTAATAATTGTAGCAGCAATAATAATTGCAAACACTACTTTCCCACCGAGTTTCCAACCAAGAGTTTTATCAATAAACCATCCGCATGCAAAGCTTAATAAGGAAATAACAAACCAAACTGCAAAACTATTTTCGCCAAATTTAAATATATTGGTATTCAAAAAATTAGATGCAAACATCAAAATGCCCAATAAAATAGGCACTAAATAATAATGCAACTTTTTTAATTCCATTATAACCTCTTAATTACTTCTTTCATAATAAGAGTCATCTTCGGTTCGGCTTCCATAGCTGTTTTAATTATTTCATTAACATCAGCTGGTTTTAACGAATCAGGGAAACATTCGTCCGTTATGATGCTAATCCCCAGAACTTTCATGCCCATGTGGTTTGCTACAATATTTTCTGGGATTGTAGACATTCCGACGACGTCTGCACCAATAGCTCTTAGGAATCTATATTCAGCTTTAGTTTCAAGATTAGGCCCAGGCACAGCGACATAAACTCCCTGCTGAACTTTTATTTTATTTTCAATTGCAACATCTTCGGCAATTTTTATAAGTTCTTTATTATACGGTTCGCTCATATCGGGGAACCTTGGACCAAGCTCGTCAATATTTTTTCCAATAAGAGGATTATCGCCAAGAAGATTTATATGATCGACCATCAGCATAACATCCCCGCGCCTGAAAATTGGATTCATTCCTCCACAAGCATTTGAGACAAGAAGAGTATGCACGCCTAAATACTTCATTACACGAACTGGATAAGTAATCTGTTGCATAGAATAGCCTTCGTAATAATGAAAGCGCCCTTGCATAGCAACAACTTTTTTATCTGCAATAATTCCAAAAATTAATTTTCCTCGATGGGATTCAACAGTTGAAAGCGGAAAATGTGGCAAGTCGGCATAATCAATCTCATGCTCAATTTTGATTTCTTTTACCAAACCTCCGAGGCCGGTACCAAGAATAATTCCTACACCATAATCTTCATTTGTATAAGAGCGAATTACATCAAGAGTTTCTTGTATTTTTTCAATTATATTATTCATCTTTTAAAGCAGTTTATTTACAATTTCATTTACATTGATATCGATTTTTTTTGCTTCTTCAACTTTCTTTACCATCACCTCTTCTTCACTGCTGGAATTTTCAACTTTCATTTCCAACAAATGAGCTTGGGAATTAATAATAGATTTCAAATTGGCAATTAATAAGTCTCTTTCTTCTCTTAGGTTTATTACTGCATTGCGAATTTCATTTGCATTTTCTCTGGCTTTTTCTATGACCTGTGAGGCTTTTATTTCTGCCTCTTTAATCATCAAGCTTGCCTGTTTCTTTGTAGATTCTATCGATTTTGCGGAAGATTCCTGAGCTTTTAACAGTGTATCTTGTAAATTCTTTTCAATTTTCCGAAATTCAGTTAACTTATTGTTTGCCTGCTCTAATTCCTTTTTCAAGGAATCATTTTCTTTCTGAAGGTTTTCAAATTCATCTGCAATTTTATCAAGAAAAGCTTGGACTTCCTCTTTATCGAAGCCTCGTAACTTAACGTTGAATTCTTGCCTTTTAATATTTATGGGGGAGAGTTTCATAAATTCTCCTTCCAGTTTTTTGAATAATCTCTTTCGCCAAAAATTGCCGAACCTATTCTAAGCATCGTAGCGCCCTCTTCAATTGCAATTTCGAAATCGGATGACATTCCCATTGATAGCTCAGTTAAATTCAGACCTTCAGCATTTAATTTTTCATTCATTTTTCGCAAAGAACTAAAACTTTTCCTTATCAAGCTTTCTTCGTTAGAAAAAGGAGCAATTGTCATTAAACCTAATAACTCAACGTTTTCAAATTCCTTGCAATAAAAAGCCAAATCTCGTAGCTCGCTAAACTCAGTAATGCCGGATTTTGACTCTTCATTAGAAGTTTTTACCTGCAAAAGAATTTTTTGAATTTTATTAATTTTAGCCGCATGTTTATTTATTTCGGAAGCAAGCAAAAGGGAATCTACCGAATGAATATACTCTGCGGAGTTAACTACAAAACGTACTTTATTCCTTTGCAAATTTCCAATGAAATGCCAATTAATTTTATTACCAATAAGCATAAACTTTTTATCGAGCTCTTGTGCACGGTTCTCTCCAAAGTCTTTCACACCTTCGTCGATTACCTTATTTATTTCATCAACACCGAAATTTTTTGAAACAGCTATTAAGGTAATCTTTGAAGAATCACGGGAGACTTCTTTGCACTTCCGTTCGATCCGTTCACGCACATTTTGTAAATTAGCACTAATCATAGAAAAATTAAGATTGTGAATTTATACCTTTTCATATCAATAATCAACGAAAAAGTATTTGATTTGTTAATCATTTTTTATTTTATAAGATAAGCAAATAATATTAAAAAAGTTCGTTTTAACAAAAAATTATTTATTTTTTTAGTAACTCTTTCAAAATAAACTAATTGGAATGCAGCAAATTTTCAGTGTTTTCGTATTTTTTTGTTAACTTTGCAAAGATTTTTTAAATTATCTATTAAAAGGAAAAAACAAAAATGAGTAATTCGCTTTTAAAAAAAATAAAAGAGAATGCTGCTTTAAGGAATAAGACAATTATTCTTCCTGAATCTCATGATGAAAGAGTTCTAAAAGCAGCAGAAGTATTGGTTAAAGAGAAAATCGTTTCAGTTATTACTTTAGGAAATGAAGAAATAATTAATAAAAACGCAGAAAGATTAGGTGTTAACCTTAGCGGAATAAAAATTATTGACCCTGAAAAATCTGATATGTTTGAAGAGTTTACAAAAACTTATTTTGAACTTCGAAAGAAAAAAGGCATAACAATGGAAAGCGCTGCCGAAATAATTAAACGTGATTTATTCTTCGGAGCAATGATGGTACGAAATGGGCTTGCAGATGGTAGTGTAGCTGGGTCTACAGCCTCTACAGCAGATGTTTTGCGGGCAGGGATTCAATGTATCGGAATGCCGAAAGGAATTTCAATTGTATCAAGCTTTTTTCTTATGGTCTTTCCTGATAGAACTTACAGCTTTGCAGATTGTGGTGTTGTACCAAATCCAGATTCAACGCAATTAGCTGATATTGCAATAACCACCGCAGAAAACCATAAAAAGCTAACCGGCGAAGTACCAAATGTGGCTATGCTTTCGTTTTCGACAAAAGGCAGCGCAACTCACGAAATGGTTGACAAAGTTCTTGAAGGATTAAAAATAGCAAGAAGCAAGAAACCCGACTTGAACATAGATGGTGAACTTCAATTTGACGCTGCCATCGTAGAATCTGTAGGAAAGCGAAAAGCACCAGGTAGCCAGGTTGCCGGCAAAGCAAATGTATTAATCTTTCCTGATCTAAATGCAGGTAATATAGGATATAAAATTGCCCAACGTCTCGGCGGGTGTGAAGCTTTAGGTCCACTTATTCAAGGATTAGAAAAACCATTTTTTGATTTAAGCCGTGGATGTAATTCAGAAGATATAGTTAATGTTGCCGCAATTGCTGCAGTGATGAGTTAATATTCTTAACGAAAAATAATTTAAAAAGAAAGCGTGCCATAAATGACACGCTTTTTTTCGTAAAAAAAATTATTTCTTTTTGTAAGGAAGAATTGATTTTACAGTTTTAACAATATTTTCTGGTGTGAAGCCATATTTTTCCATTAAAATTGGGCCTGGGGCTGAGGCACCAAATTTTTCTATGCTAACCGAGGCACCGTCGAGTCCGATGAATTTCTCCCAGCCTAAATTAACACCAGCCTCAACGGATACTCGGGCTTTAACATTATTAGGAAGGACTGAATCTTTATATTCTTTTGGTTGTTTGTCAAACAATTCCCAGCAAGGAAAACTTACAACTCTTGCTTTTATTCCTTCGGCCTGAAGCATCTCACCAGCCTTAATTGAAATGCTTACTTCCGAACCGGACGCAAGGATTAAAACATCGGGCACACCTTCACAGTCTTTAATTATATATGCACCTTTTTCAAGATTTTTTGCTGATGGATATTTTTCTTGGTCAATAACAGGCAAGCCTTGACGAGTAAGAATAATGGCAACAGGACCATCTTTATGTTCAATGGCAACCCTCCATGCCTGAGCTGTTTCATTAGCATCCGCAGGGCGAATAAATAATAATCCTGGTATTGCTCTTAATGCCGCAAAATGTTCAATTGGCTGATGTGTAGGCCCATCTTCACCAAGCCCAATACTATCGTGAGTAAAAACATAAATAGGCCTTATATGAGAAATTGAGCCAAGACGAATAGCACCTCTTGCATAGTCTGAAAATACAAGAAAAGTACCGCCATAAGGAATAATACCACCATAAGTAGCCATTCCGTTTAGAATACTAGCCATTCCGTGCTCTCTTATTCCAAAATGGAAATTACGTCCGCTTCTATTTTCAGCAGAAAAATTTTTATATGCGGTTAAAAATGTATCGTTTGATGGAGCAAGATCTGCAGAGCCTCCAATTAACGTAGGAAGAAATTCGGCAATAGCATTTAAGACTTTACCTGATGCTGAACGGGTAGCCATTTTTTTCCCATCGTCTTTAAATACAGGGATTTTATTTTTCCATTCCTCACCAAAATCACCATTCATCACTGCTTTAAACAACTTAGCATCTTTCGGATATTTCGATTCGTATTCTTTAAATAAATTATTCCACCTCTCTTCAAATTCTTTTCCTTTAGCTGCAACTTGTTTAAAGTCTTCTGAAACTTCTTGTGGGATAAAGAATGAAGGTTCCAATGGCCAGCCAAGATTTTGTTTTGTCAATTTTACTTCTTCTTCTCCAAGCGGGCTTCCGTGTGAACTTGCTTTATCTTGTTTATTAGGACTTCCGTAACCAATATGAGTACGGGTTATAATAATCGAAGGTTTGTCTTTTACTTGCTGTGCATTATTAAGCGCTAATTCTAATGCTTTTAGGTTATTCACGTCTTCAACATGTTGCACGTGCCAACCATAAGCTTCGAACCTTTTACCAACATCTTCAGAAAAAGACAAGGAAGTAGGTCCATCAATTGTAATTCCGTTATTATCGTAGAAAAAAATAATTTGACCAAGTTTAAGATGCCCGGCAAGCGAGGCAGCTTCGTGAGAAACTCCTTCCATCAAATCACCGTCGCTACATATTCCATAGATATAATGGTCCAAAATCTTTATATCATCTTTATTGAATATAGCTTGCAAATATGCTTGCGCAATTGCCATCCCCACCGAGTTAGAAATTCCTTGACCGAGAGGACCAGTGGTAGTTTCAACACCGTCTGTTAAACCAAATTCTGGGTGCCCAGGGGTAATACTGCCCCACTGACGAAATTGTTTTAACTGCTCAATTGGCATATTATAACCGCAAAGATGAAGCAAAGAATATAAAAGCATGCTTCCGTGTCCTGCAGAAAGAATAAACCGATCACGATTTAACCATTTGGGATTAGCAGGATTATGCTTCATTATTTTTCTATAAAGCAAATAGCCAATTGGAGCGCAACCCATTGGCATGCCAGGATGCCCAGCATTAGCTTTTTGTACTGCATCTACAGCAAGAAATCTTATCGTATTAATTGATAATTCTTCTAATTTATTGGAATTATTTTGCATATCATCTCCGTTAATTTTTTAAAATTCTCTTCTTTGTTAGAAGAAGTTACTCATCATTTTCCCACTATTTTAAGCCAAAAACATTTTACAAAAGATTCTTTTCTATTATGCTGTGAAGTTTCTTAAAAATAGTTTAGTAAAAATAACAATAAGTAGTTAAGTAATAAAGCAATTGAAAAAGTTTTTATTAGACAAACTAAAAAGGGTTGTTTCATAACGAACATTTGTTTTTCTAAAACAATAAAAAATTGTTTTAACCTTCTAATTTCTTGAGTAAAAGACTCGCAGAAAATAGTAAGCCTCTGTTATTATCAACTATTAAAATTTCCCCAGATTTAATGTTCATGTTTTTGCTTCGACAAATTAAAGAGTAACCCTAAACCAAAACAATTAATTTTTAATTACTAACTTCAATTTATATCAAATTCTATTTTATAATAAAAATCACTCCATTCAAAAACTCTTATTGAACAAATACCATTAGGCATTATTTCTTATAATAAAATGGCGAAGTTGAGCTTATAAATAAATCAGCTAAAAAATCTTTGGGTTGAAAACTTACTTATTATTAGATTAATAAAAGAAAATAAAAATTATTTTAAGATAATATTTAACAACTCTCAAATTAGAAAAGAAAAAGCAATAAATTCTGGTTGGAAAACAGGTGGAGAAAATATATTTCTATTCAAAGCAAACTATTTTAACATGGTAATTTTTTAAAAATTAGTATTACTTTTTTATTTAAAATTGTAAACCAATTGGTATATTTGTGTATAATAAAAATTAAAAATATGATGCAGATTTATAATACACTAACAAGAAGAAAAGAAGAATTTATTCCGATAAATCCTCCAAACGTAAAAATGTACGTTTGCGGTCCTACAGTATACGATTATTTTCACATAGGCAATGCACGTTCATTTATAATGTCCGATATCATTAGGAGATATTTGGAGTATAAAGGCTTTAACGTAAAATTTGTAATGAATCTTACCGATGTTGATGACAAAATAATCAAAAAATCCATTGAGGAGAAGCGCGAATCAAGTCTTGTCGCAAACGATTATATAAAGGCTTTTATGGAAGATATTGCAAAACTTAAAATTAAAGAAGCAACTGTTTATCCAAAAGCAACAGAGCACATACAGGAAATAATTTCACTGATAAAAAATCTTGAAAGGAAGAAGTACGCATATAATATTGAGGGTAACGTATTTTATAATGTTTCAAAGTTTAAAAATTATGGAAAGCTCAGCGGTAAAAAATTAGAAGAACTTGAGGCTGGTGCAAGAATCGAAGTCAATGAGAAGAAAAAAAATCCGCTTGATTTTTCATTGTGGAAGAAAGCCAAAGAAGGGGAACCATATTGGGAAAGCCCATGGGGCAAAGGGCGACCCGGTTGGCATATTGAATGCTCTGCGATGAGTTGCAAACATCTTGGCGAAACTTTCGATATTCATGCGGGCGGAAATGACTTAATTTTTCCCCATCATGAAAATGAAATTGCGCAAAGTGAGGCTGCTAACGAGAAAAAATTTGTCAATTACTGGATTCATTTTGGTTTTTTAAATATTAATAATGAAAAGATGTCTAAATCGCTCGGTAATTATTTTACCGCACGAGAAATACTCAAACTTTTTTCTGCCGAAGCTATAAGACTTTCCTTTGTTCAGACGCATTATGCAGGCCCATTAAACTTTAGCAATGAGCTTTTATCTTCCGCAGAAAAAGGATTAGAAAAACTTAACAATCTTGCAGATAAAATTGAACAACAAATTAAGTTAAATGATATTAATGGTATTATTCCAGAATTTAATTTAAAAAAATTCAAAGATGATTTTGATTCGGCTATGGATGATGACTTTAATACACCTCAAGCTTCAGCAGTAATCTTCGATTTTGTAAGGGAGGTCAATAAAGTAATCGCAGAAAATGATAACATTAATGTAAAATTCTTTATTGAAATAAAAGAATTTCTTAAGCAAACAGCTGAAAATGTGCTTGGAATATTAGAAGTTGAAAAATCATCCCCTCATTTAAACGGCACACTCGAAAATAATTTAATCGAATTGCTAATCAAACTTAGAGCAGATGCAAAAAAGGAAAAAAATTTTGTTCTGTCTGATAAAATAAGAGAAGAATTAAAATCTCTCGGCGTTATTTTGCAGGACGGAAAAGAAAAAACAACATATAAAATTTCAAAGTAGCCTTTGCATAAAGTTAGTAAATAAAATCAAAAAATATTTACAAAAAATGCGGAAAGAAAAAATAAATTTTGAAATCATCTGGTAAAGTTCTCACCCGGTCAATTGAAATAAATAAAGAGAATATTTCATATAAGCTGCGTTATAGTCAAAAAGCAAAATACATGCGCCTTCAAATTACCAGCTACGGCGGGCTTGAAATAATACTCCCCCGCGGCTACGAAATAAAGGATGGTGAAACTTTTATTACTAAAAAAATTAATTGGATTAAAAGAAATTTATCCTCAAAAAAAAATAACGAAAATAATTTCTTGCTTTTTGGGGAAAAAATTAAAGTACAACAGTCATTTGAGTTGTTTCTAAAAAGACATCGCACTGTATATAGAAACGATGAATTGCATATTGTTAGTCCACAAGGAAATAACGATAATATTATAAAAATTTATGAGGCATGGCTAAAGTATTTTTCTAAATTTTATTTTCTTAAACGAACACAAGAATTGGCAAAAAATTTTGATTTTAAAATAGGTAAGATTACCATTAGATCTCAAAAAACGAGATGGGGAAGCGCATCAGCAAGAGGCAATTTATCTTTTAATTATAGATTATTAAAGTTTAGACGAGAAGTAATAGACTATGTAATTATTCACGAACTTTGTCATTTAAAGGAAATGAATCACTCGAAAAAGTTTTGGTTACTTGTGGAAGAGTACTGCCCCGACTATAAAGCATTAAGAAAAGAATTAAAAGGTAAAAAGTAAATTTATCTTATTAAATTAATCTACTTAAATGTGAACCAAACTACTACCGGAATTAAACTTAATTTTTATTTTTACTTTGAATTTAATTTTAGATTGGAATTTATAATGACGCATAAATTTTTTAATGACAGAAGACCACATAACGGATTAACTTATGAAGAATATAATAAAAAGTGGATACAAGAAATTCAAAACACAAATATCGAATTGTTAAATGCCGAGGATAGAGAACTATATAACTATAAAAAATTAAACCGGCAAAGAAGTGAAAGAATTGAAAAAAATTTTATCCCTTCAAAACAACTTATAAGGGCAATTAAAGAAATAAATAAAAAACAATTTTGGATGGTAATTACCGAAACTTGGTGCGGAGACTCGGCTCAGAACCTTCCTTACATTGCTAAAATAGCTCTCCAAAATCCTAATATCAATTTTAGAATTTTACTCAGAGATTCAAATCCCGATATTATGAATTTATATTTGACCAATGGAACTAAAAGCATTCCCAAACTTATCGCTTTTGATGAAGATGGAAATGAATCCTTCATTTGGGGACCGCGTCCAAAAGAAGCTCAAGAATTAATTATGAAATGGAAGAGCGAAGGTATTGTTAAGCCAGAGCTTTATGAAAAACTTCATCTATGGTATGGAAGAAACCGCGGAAAGGAATTAGAAAAAGAATTTATAGAAATTCTTTCGCATTTTTCTTATAAATATTAGCAAAAAAATAATGAAAAATAAAAAAGTATAAACACTTTCTTATAATGAATTAAAACTTTAATTTTTTAAAATAACTTTATTTGCTACATATTTGCTACAGGCATTACATTTCATAAATTCATTTCTTATTTTTCCAAGCATAATTTATTTTTTAGCTCTTTTAGATTGGAAATTACGTAATGAAAATTGAAACAATAGCTGTTCATTCTGGCAGAAAAGTTGATGATTGTACAGGTGCAGTCACCCCTCCTATATATTTATCAACAACTTTTGAACGTGCTGAAGACGGTAGTTTTCCTAAGGAATTTATTTATACCCGTTCTGGAAATCCAAACCGTCAAATGCTTGAAGAATGTTTAACAGAACTTGAAAACGGAAAAGCCGCTGCAGCATTTTCTTCTGGCTCTGCAGGAACAATGAGCATTCTTCAATCACTTTTGCCGGGTGACCATATAATAGCTTCAGATGATTTATACCATGGCACACGCAAACTTATGAAAATGTTTGAAAGATATAATATTCAAACTACCTTCATTGATATGACTGACGTGAAAAAATTAAAATCTTCTATTAAAAAGAATACGAAATTGATTTGGGCAGAAACCCCTTCCAATCCCTTATTAAAAATTATAGATCTTGAAAGCATTTCTCAAATTTCACATAAAAACAATGCAATAGTTGTTTGTGATAATACATGGGCAACTCCAGTGCTTCAGCGTCCATTTTCATTTGGTGTAGATTTTGTTATTCATGCAACAACAAAATACATTGGAGGACACAGCGATATTCTCGGCGGTGCAGTTATAGCTCAAAATGAAACCGACTTCTTTCAGAAAATAAAAGACGTTCAACAATCCGGTGGCGCTGTTCCTTCACCCTTTGAATGCTGGCTTGTTTTAAGAGGAATACAAACCTTGCCCTTGCGTGTTAAGGCACAATCACAAAGTGCAATGCTTGTAGCCGATTTCTTAAACACTCACCCTAAGGTAACAAAAGTCAATTACCCAGGTTTATCAAAACATCATGGTCATAAGCTTGCTAAAAGTCAAATGAAACTTTTTGGGGGAATGATTTCTTTCGAAGTAAAAGGAAATCAAGACGATGCTTTGGCCGTTGCCGCAAAAGTTAAATTATTTACACGCGCTACAAGCCTTGGAGGGACAGAAAGTTTGATAGAACACAGAGCATCAATAGAAGGAGCAGAATCCAAAACTCCAAAAACGCTTTTAAGGCTTTCCATTGGGCTTGAACATCCAGATGATCTGATTGAAGATTTAAAACAAGCTTTATCTTAAGAGTTTTTTATAAAACAAAATGATCAAAGATAAAAAACATTGGTATGACGGAAAATTCTATGATAAACTTATTGCTCCAAATTTATATAATATGTTTAATGTAATTAGTTATATAATTGAAGATGGCAGCAATGTTATTGATATTGGATGTGGCACTGGTTGGTTTTGTCTTAATATTTCTAAAAAGTGTAAAGAGGTAATCGGCGTTGATCTTTCCTCTAAAAATATTAAAATAGCCGAATCAAAATTAAAAAAACAAAATCTCTCGAATGTTAATTTCATTCATTGTGATGCAAATACAATTTCTAAAACTATAAATAAAAAGTTCGATTACGCAGTAATGACCTACATGATTCATGAATTAGAACCTGATGAAAGAATCACTGTTTTAAACAATGCAAAAGAAATAGCTGAGAAAATAATAATCGGTGATTATCTAACTCCCCAACCAAAAAATTTTATGGGGCTTATTAACTTAATAGTCGAATTTTTTGCAGGGAAAAATCATTATAAAAACTATAGGTCTTTTCAAAAAGAAGGGGGGTTAAAAATATTAGCAAAAAAAAATAATTTAAAGATTATCCGCGAAATACAAAATAATCCCTCAACTTCACATATTGTAGTATTGAAATAAAAACAAAATTATTTTTCACAAAAAATTGGAATATAATATGACAGAAAACAATGAAGTCCAAAAGACTGAATCTGAAACTAAAAGTTTCTCTAAAGTTGCAAAGGATGCTTTTAAAGAGCTTGCAGAAACTTTCGTCGCATTTATAAAAGCACCAAAAGCGTTGTGGGGCGTAAACGTTCCATATATTTTAGAAGGATTGGTTTATTTCGGTACGTTAACTATTCTTGGAAAGTATTGTTCAGAAAATGTTTCTTTGCAGGATACACAATCTGGACTTGTTTACAGTTTTGTAACTGGAGGAATAACTTTTTCAATGCTGATATTTGGAGGGTTTGCTGATAAATGGGGAGTTAGGAAATCCCTTGCAGTTTCTTTTATTGGTATGTTGGTTGGAAGAATAATTGTTTCTCTATCTGGAAGCCTTGGATTAACAGGTGGCTTATGGTCGCCGATGTTTTTTACAATGACGTCAGGACTTCTTGTTGTTGTTCTTTTTTATGGGCTTTACCAACCTGCTGCTTATGCCGGTGTAAAAAGATATACAACGCCCAAAACTGCGGCAATGGGTTACGGGGTAATTTATGGACTTATGAATCTTGGTGCTTTTATTTCCGGTTTTATATCTTCAGAAACGAGACCTCATTTTGAAAAAATTTTCCCTCCTAACGGATTAACAGCCGTATTCTGGATTTACACGGCAATAACTGTCATTTCATTAATTCTAACATTTATTCTTTTAAGTAAGAAATCAGATCAGGATGCCGTTGCAAAAGTTAGAAAAGAAATGGAAAATGAAGGACTGGAAGGAAGAGATGACGAAGAGGAAGGAAATCATAAAACAAAACAAAAAATTAATAATGTTCCACTAATTATTTATGCCTTAATTACAGTTGTTTTATTTTTACTTTCAAATTTTGGTTTTGGAAACCCTTTAAATTTTGATATCAAATTTTCAATCCTTGGTATTAAAATCTGGATCGACTTTTTCTTTGTTCTATCGTTAGTAACTTTTGCAATTGCTGTTCAGGAATTCTTACGAAGAAGGCCCGAACATCCTTTTAGAGACAAAAGATTTGCGTATTTTATTTTTATTTTAATACCGGTACAGACTTTGTTTGCACACAACTGGCTTACAATTCCATATTACTTGGACAGAGCATTTGCTGGCTCGGTTGTAAGCCAATATTTTGAAGTTTTTTCAAATTTAAACCCGATTTTAATTTTCATACTTGCCCCGCTTGTTGCAGGATTAACCTCAAAAGCAAACGTTTATAAAATGATGATATACGGAACAACAGTAATGGCACTGCCAACATTTTTATTAGCCCTTGGTCCTAACATGTACCTATTCCTCTTATACGTTCTCTTTTCTACCATTGGTGAAGCAATGTGGCAGCCACGGTTTCTTCAATGGATTGCAGAGGTCGCTCCAAAAAACATGACTGGTTTATATATGGGTGTTGGACAGTTCCCGTGGTTTTTAACAAAAGTTATCACCGGATTTTATTCAGGTTGGTTTCTAGAACATTATATTCCTTTGAACACCCCCCCGTCCGAAATGCACTCCGGTATGATGTGGTTTGTTTATGGTTGGATTGCTATCATCAGCCCGATTGGATTAATTATCGCAAAGAACTGGATGCTGAAAGGTTTTAAACTTAAAGCTGAAGAATGAAATTATTTTTTGAAAAAAAATGTTATTAGAATTATTGATATATACTTTATAGCAATATTAAAGTCTTTAATATTCCGCTTTGATGAAAAATTTTCTTTGTTCTTGAAGAAAAAAAATTTAATTGTAAAAAATTTTTAAGCGAATTATTTTACATTGTATGGAGCACAAAAATCTAAGGAGGAGAAATGGCTGTATTATTTTCTCTTGGTTTAGCGTTAATATTATTTTTTATAGCTTCAAAATTTTATGCAGGATATATTGCTAAAAATCTTGGCGAAGATCCTTCCAACCCTACGCCGGCAAGTAAAAAAAACGACGGCAGGGATTTTGTCCCCACAAAACGGTATGTAGTTTTTGCTCATCATTTTTCTGCTATAGCCGGCGCTGGTCCTATAATCGGTCCGACTATGGCAATATTATACGGAGTAGTGCCAGCATGGTTGTGGATTGTTTTCGGTGGAATCTTTTTCGGAGCGGTGCACGATTTTACTGCGCTTTTTATTAGTATAAGAGAGCAAGGCAAATCAATTGCCGAAGTGGCTAGAAAGACCCTCGGTCAAGCTGGCTTCAATCTGTTTATTTCTTTCACAATTTTCATGCTGGTACTTGTAACTTCATCCTTTTTAAGTGCTACTGCAATTTCACTTACGTCTTTATGGCCGCTAAACAAGCTGGGTCTTTCGGAAGGGGAAACAATTCTACACACTGTTGTAAAGAACGGAATTACATATGGTAGAATAGGAGGAATTGCCTCAACATCTGTAATTATAATTACGCTTACCTCACCTTTGCTTGGCTGGTTGATTTTTAAAAAAGGAATTAAAACAATTTCATCTTATATTATTGCATTTTTTATTTGTGTTATTTCAATTTTACTTGGAATATGGGCTCCAGTAAGTTTATCGCCCACAATTTGGATGATAATAATTTCTATTTACGTTTTGATTGCTGCCGGTGCTCCAGTCTGGTTTATTCTTCAACCGCGAGATTTTATAAATGTTCAAATTCTTTACGGTGGTATTGTGCTTATGGTTGTTTCATTACTGTCTATCGGTTTTAGCGGAAGAGCAATTATGTCTATGCCGAACTTTAACTTAACAGAAGGCGTAAAGAGTTTGGGCTTTATCTGGCCTATGATGTTTATAACGATTGCATGCGGTGCAATATCGGGATTTCATTCCCTTGTTGCAGGAGGAACTACAAGCAAACAAATTTCAAAAGAAATAGACGCTAGAAAAATCGGCTTTAATGCAATGTTGCTTGAATCCGTTCTTGCAATTTGTGTTGTTCTTGCCATTGCTTTAGGTTTATCTTTCAGAGATTATAAGTCGATTGTGTGGCCATCAGATCCTTCTATAAAATCAAATCCTATTTTAGGATTTTCGCTCGCAGCCGGTCATCTGTTTAATAATGGGTTGGGCATACCTGTTTCTCTCGGTACTGTTTTCGGAATTCTTTTAGTTGAAGGGTTTGTAATTACAACACTTGATGCAGCAATTCGTCTTAACCGTTATTTATTAGAAGAGCTTTGGGCGATAATTTTCAAAAATGTTCCTAAAATCTTAAGATATTACTGGATTAATGCAGGGATTTCGGTACTATTAATGTGGATACTAGCCTATTCAAACGCATTTTCAGTTTTGTGGCCAATTTTCGGTTCCGCAAACCAGCTACTGGCAGCACTCGGTTTGCTTGCGGCTTCAAGCTGGCTGCTAATTAAAGGAAAAAAATATTTCTTTGCACTGCTACCCGCAATATTTATGATCATTACTACTATTGCATCTTTAATTATTTTAATACAAAGTTATATAAAAACCAACAACTATGTTTTGATGGTTATCGATATTATGCTGCTCATTTTATCGCTTGGGGTAATTATACTCGTAATAAAAACTTTTCTTCAGCCAAGACAAAAAAAATTTAACCATAATTATGAGAAAACTTCAGAACCAGTTACTACTAATTAATATGAATAAAACAAAAAGATACTTTTATATAAGAATTTTTATATCACTTGTCTTCATTTTTTCGGGTGTAGTAAAACTATTTCCAATTGTAGCATTTGAGGCGCAAATTCATTCCCGCGGTATTGAAAACTGGTTTGTCTTAAGTATATTGGCAAGGCTTTTAATCATTATAGAAATATTCATCGGCTTTGGTTTCTTACAAAAATCTTATTTGAAGAAATTTTTCATACCTTTTTCTGCACTGCTTTTATTAGTGTATTCTGTCGACCTTGTCAGAGTAATAGTCACTGACGGGGGAGAAACCAATTGCGGTTGTTTCGGTCAGATAATTGAGTTTACCTCTGCTGAAGCATTGATAAAAAATATTTTCCTTGCTGGACTACTAGTGTATCTTTATAAAAGTATAAAAACAGAAAAAAAAGGGAATATAGTTTTTCTCCCAGTGCTGTTTATAATTGTTGCGTTACCAGTTTTTTTGTTGTTCCCGGTTAAGCAAATTAAAACGCCGGATAGAAATATAATTGCACAGAAAATAAACAGAGTCAATTCAATTAAATCAGTTCCCCAAAATATTAATGAAAATATAATAACCCATCCATTAGAACAAAATATAGAATTTAAAGAAAATCCAATTAAACTTAATACAGAAGAAAAAAATCTCTTAAAGTCTCTTTCATCATTAAATAATTTTGACTCGGAAAAAAATGTTGACTTTTCCAAAGGAGAAAAGATAATTGCTTTTTTAAGCCTTGACTGCGATTTATGTGAGCACGCTGCAAGTATTTTTCGTTATGTTAATAACGAATTAAAACTTCCTAAAGTTTATTTTATGTTCCTTGGCGAAAAAAATCAGGTTACAAAATTTTTTATGAAGTCTAAAACTTCTTTTCCATACAAAATTCTTGATGATATGCAGTTCTTTACGTTCGTTAAGAAATATCCTCCGAGAATTTTATTCTTAAAAAATGGAAAACTTATTGCCGACTGGAACGAACGTACTTTTACACCGGAAACACTAAAGGAAGTAATTACTAAAAATGAATAAAATTAATTTTAAATACTTGAAGCTATTTAGCCGGATAGTTATATTGTTATCAATTTTAATTTAGTGATGAACATACGGGTTATAAAAATCTAAAAAGTACCACAACATATATTATCTGTTTATAAAAAAGGAGACAATTATGTCAAACACTGAAAACAATCTTAAAGAAGCATTTGCCGGTGAAAGCCAAGCTAATCAAAAATATAGAGCTTTTGCAAAGAAGGCAGAAAAAGACGGATTTCCTAATATTGCAAAGTTATTTAAAACAACAGCTGAGGCAGAAAGAATTCATGCCGAAGGTCATCTTAGTGCTCTTGATGGAATCGGTTCGACAATTGAAAATCTTAAAGCAGCGATCGCTGGAGAAACTTATGAGTATACCGAGATGTACCCACCTATGTATGAAAATGCCGTTGCTGAAAATCATAAAGCAAAACGAATGTTTGGCTATGCACTAAAGGTTGAAGAAGTTCATGCCAAGTTGTACAAATTAGCTTTGGAAGCTGCAGAACAAGGAAAAGATTTAGAAGAAATGGAAATTTATCTTTGCCCTGTTTGTGGAAACATTGAATTTGGAAAACCACAGGAGAACTGTCCAGTTTGCGGTACACTGGCTTCTAAGTATGTGAAAGTTTAATTTTAAAAAATAAAATATGCATGAATGCTTGTTGGCATAATTAAATTTTTTAATGCACAAGCATTCATGTCAATTTAACTTTAAATGAAATTTAATAAATATTTTGCCCTTGCCTTAATTTTCTTTTCCCTTCTCTATTCTATAAGAATGGGTTATTTTAACGGAGTTTTGAAGCATCGCAGTAACACTACAATATTTTGTTTGCGAAAGTTCAATTGCTCTCTCAACATCCTTGGATTCAATTTTATTTCCATAGAAAACATATTCAATATGTATGCTTGTAAAAACCTGAGGATGAGTTTCTGAAACTTCGGCAGAAATATTCATCTCGAAGTCGTCTAATTTCACTTTTTTCTTGGAAAGAATTACAATAACATCACTGCCAGTGCATCCGCCTAAGGCAAGCAAAATTAATTCCTTAGGACGTGTACCAGCGTTGCTTCCTCCAAAGTCTTCAGGTCCATCCATTGAAACCCAATTGTTTGAATCTGTTTTACCTAATAACGTAACACCTTTCACCTGTTTTATGTAAGCTTTTTTTGTTGCCATTAAGATCCTCTTTTTCAAAAATTAAATTAAATAATCGTACGTTATTAGATACCAAATATTTCATACAGATTCAAGTAACTATAATTAACGTGTTATTAAAAATACTCCAACAATTATTAATGCAGTAGCAAAAGCTTTTACTAAAAGATTTTTTTCCTTGAAAATTTTTCCTCCTATAAGAACTGCAAAGAAAACGGAAATCCTTTTAACAGAAAGTACCATCGCTACTGGAGCAATTTTTACGGCTATAATTTCTGTATAACGATATACAACCGTTAAAATAGATACAAGAATGATTAGAAGCCAAATCATTCCCGAGTTTATCTTCAATGATTTTTTGATGTCCTTCTTAAACAATAAAGAAATAACAAAAAAATTAAATGCAAAGAAAATATGTTGAAAACCAATAAAAGCATTTGGAGGAAGGTTGTAACGGTTCAGTAATAATCTATCGATAATAGAGGTTGCAGTAAAAAGTAAAAGAGCAAAAATAACATAATGATGACTTTTAGACTTTACAAAAACCTTAAAAGGATCAAAAAGCTTTTGACCGGATTTGGCTTCAAGAATATACGTTCCAATAAGTAAAAAAATTATCGCCCCAACTTGAATCAGAGATAAAGAGTCGTGTATAAAAATAAACGCAAAGATTGCAACTAAGCCGGGAGTTAGTGCCAAAAGTGGGAGTGCTTTACTTATTTCTAAATTTTTTATTGCTAACATAACGGATAAAAATGCAAAGCATCCTAATATAGATTTAAAGTAAAGCACTAACAAATTTTGAGATGACAAAGTAGAATAATCAACATTTATCAAAAAAGGAATTGATAGGATAACATTTATGAAAGACAGAATAAGAGAGAAATCGAGTGCTTCTATGTTATTCAAAATTCTTTTCTGAAATAAGGCAGCTGCAGCCGAAAAAGTTGCGGATGTAATTGCAAAGAAAAACCAATTCATAGTCTTTTCATATTCATCAAGGCATTAAAAGCCAACAACCGCCTTTACAAATATGTTGCGCCCAGGTTCAACTGTAACGCCGCCACGGTTTGTTGCTAGGTGATTTCTGTATTCTTTATTTGTCAAATTTTCTATACCACAATAAAGTTGATAATTAAGGTTATATAAACTAAAATTTTTTGAAGAGAAATAAACATCATAATATACATAACCCGGCGTAGTAATTTCTCCTGGAGCAATTTTATTTTGCCCAGCAAATATAGTTGACGAAAAATCAATATTTAAGAAATCTGTTATTGGTGTTCTTATTCCGATTGTTCCGTTGAAGGGAGGAATTTGTGGAAGGTTTTGATTTTCTTCGATATTCCTTCCTCTTACATAGGAGGCATCTAAATAAAAGACAAGACTACTATAAAAATTATATTCCATTGAACCATCAAAACCGTATAAAGAAGCTTTACCAACATTAGAATTTATTAATGCTGCACGCCCTTCGTAAAAACCGCTTTTTTGGACGACAAGATCTGCTATATAGTTATAAAAACCATCTAATGTTAATGAAATATCGTTGTTCCAAAGTTTTATACCTCCGTCAAAAAAATATCCTTTTTCTGGATCCAAATTTGGGTTGCCAAGCTCAACAACGTTTCCTAAATCAATAAATTGATAGCGCTCTTCAAGCGAAGGTGAGCGAAAAGAATGAGCAGCTGAAACATTTATGTTAAATCCATTTTGAACTGTATAAGTAAGCCCAAGATTGGCACTCCAAGAATAATTATTTATATCTTCTGCTTTCCACTGCAAACTATCTGGAGGATTATAATTAACAACTCCGTTGCTAATTATATAAACAGGGTTATATAATTGTTTATTTGAAATATTAATTTTATCGAGTCTTCCCCCTAAAATAACTTTTATTTTATCTGGTACTAAGTTCCATTCATCTTGTGCATACAACCCCAAACTTTGAAATTGAGATTCAGGAACCGGCCTTTCTCCCACAACCTGGTTTATAGTACTAACAGTTTGAGTAATGTTGTTTATGTTTTGTATCTGAATATAACGTTCTCTTCTGCTATCAAGATTCCTCTGCCAGCCATCAAAACCAAAAACTAAAAAATTATTTTCATTTAAAACCCAGTTAGATTCTAACTGAATACCATTTGTATAATGCTGTGCATGAGGAGTAATAGCAAGAACAGACATTATTTTCTGCCCAGTGGGTGTGGGAATATATTTTGTTTGGTACGGTATATTTTTTACGTCGCGATAAATATCCTGATAAAAATATTTTGCGGATAATTTAGTTAGAATGGGAGTTAAATCTTTTAAAATATATTCTGCACTGAACATTTGTCTTTGTTCAACTGGATATGTAACAAGTGCATTTGAAGGGAACAACAAATTTCCGCCAGGGATTCCTATATTATCTGCATAATAATTTTGATACTTCAAAAGTATTTCTTGATTTTTAAAAGGTCGAACTCCTGCAGAAAAAGATAAATTATTATCTGCAAACTGACTATTGTTCAAAGTTCCTTCGGGAGTTTTAGTGTTGTCAGCTTTTCTGATTGTGGTGTTCGCTCTAAAATACCAGTCTGGTGCATCTGCTTCAAGGGAGAGATTACCCATCCCTTCATTATTCACAGATGAATAGCTGCTACCAACATCTCCTTTAATTAAAAAATGATCGTTAAAAGAGCCGGATTTAGTAATTATATTTATAATACCACCAAGTGCACCGGTACCATAAAGAGACGAAGCAGCCCCTTTTATTACTTCAATTCTTTCGATATCATTTACATCTATTAATGATAATCCGGCAGCTACATCTGTTGCTGTTTCAAGCCTGTTACCGTCAACCATAGTTACAATACTCGAGTTACTAAGTCCGCGTATTGAAACCCTTGTACCCCAAATACCATCTCGTCCAAGAGCAAGCCCTGGTTCATTTTTTAAAATATCAGGCACAGAAACAGGATCGTATTTTTTAATTTCATTTGACGTAACTACTTCTGCTGGTATTGGAACTTCATTCAAAGATAAATTTGTTTTAGTGCTGTATACTCTAACCTCACCAACTGATATTGGTGATTGTATTAAATTAATTTCCAAAAATCTTGTTGAATCAGAATTTATTTCTATCGGAAGTTGGTATAATTTGTACCCTACATGCGTAAAAACAAAAGTAAGTTTACCTTTAGGCAAATCATTAAATCTAAAATTACCTGAAGCATCTGTTAGTGTAGTAATATTTTTGTTTAAAATAGAAACATAAACCGAAGATAAAGCTCTTCCAGTTTCATTGTCTCTAACAATTCCACTTATTTTTATATTTTGCGGAAATAAAAATGAAGCAAAAAGAAAAGTAAAGTATATGTAATATGAAACAGTCTTCATAAATATCCTTAAATTTTTATTAAAAAAATATTTAGAAATCTGTCAAATATAATTAAAATAGAAAACTCGCTCAATGATAAAATATAAATTTTGGATTCGTAATTGAATAAATAATAAAAAAATTGGAATAAAATGAATAAAGGAATGGTTGGTATTAGCTCAAAAAAAAATTAAGAATTGAATGTAATTTTACTAAATAAAGAATTTGCAAACTTGATTATAAAATAACAATGTCTATCTTTTATGTGCCTACATATAATTTAATTCCCATTGTACAATTAAATACCGATAAAAAAAATTTATGGAAGCACCATTCAAATATTTTTGAACAATTAAAGAAAAGAGTTGTAATAAAAAATATTCAAACTTCTAATATTTCTTTTTCTTTAAACTTAAGAATTTCCTCAACTTTTTTAACATGTTCATCAGTTAATTTCTGAATTCGTTCTTCACCTTCCTTAAGTTGATCTTCAGAAATTTTTTTATTTTTTTCTTCTCTTTTTAAATGCTCATTTGCATCTCTTCTAATATTTCTCACCGCTATCTTGGAATCTTCTCCAAACTTTTTAACAATTTTAACCAAGTCTCTTCTTCTTTCTTCATTTAGAGGAGGAATAGGAATTTTAATATTTGTCCCGTCGCTTACCGGATTAAAACCAAGATTTGCCTCAAGTATTGCTTTATCAATTACAGGGACCATAGATTTATCCCAGGGTGTAATTGCTAAAGTGTGTGCATCAAGAACGGTAAGATTTCCAACTTGATTAAGCGGTGTAAGGTTACCATAATATTCTACCTTAATGCCATCTAGAAGGGCAGTTGTTGCCTTACCAGACCTAATTTTAGCTAACTCAGCTCTAAGTGTTTCGAGCGATTTATCCATTCTTGCTTTTGCATCGTTTATTATTTGTTCCATATTTACCTCTGTTTATATTTGGATAAAAATAATAGGGACTCATAAAAAATTAATCCTGAACAATTGTACCTACATTTTCGCCAAGAACTAATTTCAAAAGATTGTCAGCCACATCCATATTAAACACAATCATTGGAAGACTATTTTCTTGACAAAGACTAACAGCAGTAAGATCCATAACTCGTAAATTTTTCTTTAATATATCCAGATAAGAAATATTTTCAAACTTGTTTGCTAATGGATTTTTTTCTGGATCAGAATCGAACACACCATCCACTCTTGTACCTTTTATTATTACATCAGCTTCAATTTCAACTGCTCTAAGAGAAGCAGCAGTATCGGTGCTAAAGTAGGGATGCCCTGTGCCAGCACCAAAAATAACAACTCGACCTTTTTCAAGATGGCGGATTGCTCTTCTTCTTATATAAGGTTCGGCAATTTCTTCCATATGAATTGCACTCATCAATCTTGAGTAGACGCCTTTATGTTCAATTGCATTTTGAAGTGCAAGAGAATTTATTACAGTTGCAAGCATTCCCATTTGGTCGCCAGTAACTCTATCAATGCCTTGGTCGCTTGCACTAAGCCCCCGGTATATATTTCCGCCTCCAATTACAATTCCAACTTGTACCCCTATATCATGAACTTTCTTTACTTCTGATGCAAAAAATTCCAAAACATTATGATCTATGCCAAATCCTTTTTTGCCCATCAGAGATTCGCCACTTAGTTTAAGAAGGATTCTTTTATACTTTACTTGTTTCATAATAAATTATATTAGAACTTATTTTTAGACTATAAATATTCTATTAAGAGATTTTTTTAGTTATTCAAAAAAACAATGGAAGAAATTTACTAAAATAATACAAAAAAGGTCTTAAAAATTTTTAAGACCTTTAGATTTTATTTTATTTCTTTTCGTCACTTAGATGAAAACGCTTGAAGAGACCAATTTTAATCTGAGAGCCATGCTTTGAATTAAACTCCTTCAACAAATCGCTTACAGATTTTGCATTATCTTTAATAAAAGCTTGTTCAGCTAAGCAATTTTCTTGATAGAATTTATTTAATCTTCCTAAAGCAATTTTCTCGAGAATTTGTTCAGGTTTACCTTCTTTTCGTGAAAGTTCTTTGTAGATTTCCAGTTCTTTATTAACAACATCAGATGGTACTTCTTCGCGATAAACACAAATTGGTTTCATTGCAGCAACCTGCATTGCTATGTCTTTTCCTAAGGCATCGAATTCCGAATTTATGTTTTTAGCATTATCAAATTTAACAAGCACACCCAATTTAGAACCGAGATGTACATAATCAACAACAATTCCATCGGGTGCATTAACAATGGCGAATCTCGAAATTTCAATTTTTTCGCCAATTTTTCCCATAACATCAGTTAAATGATTTTTAACATTTGTGTTTTTTTCAAGAAGTTCTTGAACGCTTGTTGGTTTATCAGTTTGAACTGCGTTTAAAACTGCTTCAGCTAATTTTATAAAATCTTCGCTCTTAGCAACAAAGTCAGTTTCACAATTTATTTCCACCATAAAACCGGTTTTCTTATCAGCGGAAATTTTAGTCAAGATTAATCCTTCATTAGCGCTTTTTTCAGCTCTTTTGGTAGCCACAGCGGCGCCTTTTTTACGAAGAATTTCGATTGCTTTTTCAAAATCACCATTTGATTCTGTTAGAGCTTTTTTGCAATCCATCATTCCCGCACCGGTCTTCTGTCTTAATTCATTTACTTGTGCAGCTGTAATTGCCATAATTTTTTTCCTTTAATTTAATTTTTCCGAAGGAAATATTTCCATTATTCGGATTCTGTTGAAGTTTCCGATTCTTTGTTTTCCTCTTTTTCTTTTTTTACTCTTTCGTGTTCGGCACTTTCCTCAGCTTTTATTTCTTTAGCTTTAGCCTCGCCTTCAATAATAGCATCCGCCATTATTTGAGTAATAATTTCAATTGTTTTAACGGCATCATCATTTGCTGGAATGACATAATCAATAGGATCAGGATCGCAATTAGTATCAACAATTGCAAACACAGGGATGTTCAACCTTTTTGCTTCCTTAACTGCAATTGCTTCTTTTTTAATATCGACAACAAACATAGCACCTGGAAGTCTATTCATAGTTTCAACCCCTTCCAGAACTTTTTTAAGTTTATCTTTTTCTCTGGTTAAGAAAAGACGTTCTTTTTTTGTTATCATATCAAAAGTGCCGTCTGTTTCTTGCTTTTCAATATTGTTTAGTCTTTTAATACTTTTACGTATGGTCGAAAAGTTAGTAAGCATACCGCCAAGCCATCTTTCACTAACCCAATTAGCTCCACATCTTTTTGCTTCTGTTTCAATAATGCTTTTTGCCTGTTTTTTCGTTCCAACAAAAAGTACTTTTTTCCCTTCTGCAACTAATGAAGAAAGTTTTTCTGCAGAGTTAAACAGATAAGTTTGCGTTTTTTTAAGATCAATTATATGAATACCGTTCTTTTCCATAAAAATATACGGCTTCATTTTAGGATTCCAACGGCGGGTTAAATGACCGAAATGTGCACCAGCTTCAATAAGCTGAGTTAAATCAACTTTTTTCATTTTAGCTCCTGTTTTATTACCGGATTTACCGGCATTTTACTTCTACTTTCTTCATTTTCACCTTTCATCCTATTTTATGCAGGACACAGGGGGTGAATCCGAAAGTATGAATGATTTAATTTAAAGTAATTTTGATTATTATAAAAAATATCTTGAAAATTTTTATCTCTTAGAAAATTGGAATCTTTTTCTTGCTTTAGGATGTCCATATTTCTTACGTTCAACCATTCGAGGATCTCTTGTTAAATATCCTTCAGCTTTTAATGCCGTTCTAAACTCAGGGTTTAAACCGACAAGAGCCCTCGCAATGCCCAGCCGAATGGACTGTGCTTGCCCAGTTACGCCCCCACCGTTAACATTTGCAATTACATCATATTGTCCAACAGTATCGGTCACTTTTAATGGACCAAGAATATCTTCTCGGCTTAGAAGCTGTGGAAAAGCTTTTTCAAAATCTTTTCCATTTACGGTAATTTTACCATTACCATTTCTTAATATAACACGAGCAACAGCAGTTTTTCTTCTGCCTACTAAAATTTGGTCAGTCATTATTTCTCCAATAAGCTATAATAATTCCGGTTTTTGCGCTTGATGTGGATGCACATCACCGGCATAAACTTTTAATTTTTTTATTAATTTATTTCCGAGCCTGTTTTTAGGCAACATTCCTTTAACGGCGTTTTCAATTATAAACTCAGGCTTTTTTTCTTTCAAATCTTCATATTTAACTGTCTTTAATCCCCCGGGATAACCAGAATAGTGCTTATAATTTTTTAACAATTCTCTTTTGCCTGTAAGTTTTACTTTATCAGCATTAATAACAACTACAAAATCGCCCGTATCGGAATTCGGAGTGAAGATTGCTTTATTTTTACCACGGATAATTCCCGCAACTTTTGTAGCAAGACGACCCAAAATCTGGTCTTTTGCATCAATTATAAACCATTTTTTTTCGGCTTCATTCGAGCTGAAAAATTTTGTTATTTTTTCTTGTTTCACTTTATTTCCTCCGAAACCAATATTCATTTCAAGTAAAGAGTCAAAAATACGTTCATATTAGTGAAAAGTCAAGAAATTTGAAATTAATAATTTGTTTTATTTTTCCAATTTTCCTCCGTCTTAACCCATCAAAATATGCTTTAATAACAGAAAATCTTTCATTTTTCTTATAATTATATTTGTCTTTTTGAATGGCTACAAATAGTTTTAGAAAATTTATTCCTGAAGCAATTGAAAAGAAATTGTTAAAACAATTTAATCTGACAGCCCTGTTAAATTTTTCATTATATTTGTGTTTAAAATTGTAAAAAAGATTGAGCAAATAATGACCGAAAGAAATATTTCAGAAATTCCTAAAGCATATAATCCTTCAATTGTAGAAGATAAGTGGTACAAATACTGGCTTGAAAAAAATATATTCCACTCTGAAGTTGATAATAGTAAAAAGCCTTACACAATTGTCATTCCGCCTCCAAACATTACCGGAATGTTGACGATGGGCCATATTTTAAACAATTCAATACAGGATATTTTTATACGTACCAAAAGAATGCAAGGCTTTAACGCTTGTTGGGTACCTGGGACTGATCACGCTTCCATTGCAACTGAAACAAAAGTTACTAATTATTTAAAAGAAATCGGAATTAATAAATACGACATAGGAAGAGATCGATTTCTTGAGCACTGCCAAGAATGGAAAAAAAAATATGGCGGCATAATTATTCAACAGCTAAAAAAACTTGGTGTTAGTTGTGACTGGCAACGCGAACGTTTTACAATGGACGATGATTATTATAAAAAAGTAATCGAAACTTTTGTCGCCCTTTATAATGAAGGTAAAATTTATCGCGGTTACAGAATGGTAAACTGGTGTCCTGCTTCCAAGTCCGCTATTTCTGATGAGGAAGTGATTTATAAAACAGTAAACGGCAAGCTCTGGTATTTAAGGTATCCTGTAATCGGAACAAATGAGCATATTGTTGTTGCCACAACAAGGCCAGAAACGATGCTTGGTGATACTGGCGTTGCAGTTAATCCAAATGATGAGAGATATAAAAAATATATTGGTAAAAAGATATTGCTTCCAATTGTTCAAAGAGAAATTCCTGTCTTTGCGGATGAATATGTCGATGCTTCTTTCGGAACCGGAGCTGTAAAAGTGACGCCTGCTCATGATATAAACGATTATGAAATGGGCAAAAGGCATAATCTTGAATTAATAAATATTTTTAACGATGATGCTACCACAAACCATAACGTACCTGAAGATTTCAGGGGATTGGATAGATACACTGCTCGTAAAAAAGTAATTGAAAGATTTGAAGAACTTGGTTTACTTGAAAAGATAGAAGATTACCAAAACAAAGTTGGTTATTCGGAACGAGGTGGTGTGCCAATTGAGCCTTACCTTTCCGAACAATGGTTTATGAAAATGGACGAACTTGCCAAACCTGCTATTGAAGCTGTTAACCAAGGTAAAATTAAATTCTTTCCTTCTCATTGGATAAAAACTTATGACAATTGGATGAACAATATTAAAGATTGGTGTATATCGCGCCAACTTTGGTGGGGGCATAGAATTCCAGTTTGGTACCACAATTCTACAAATGAAATTTATTGCAATGTTAAACCTCCAAACGATATTGAAAATTGGCATCAAGATGAAGATGTGCTTGATACATGGGCTTCAAGCTGGCTTTGGGCTTACGATGTTTTTAAAACTGAGGAAGAGCAAAATTATTATTATCCAACCGATACGCTGGTAACTGCACCCGATATTATTTTCTTTTGGGTAGCAAGAATGATTATGGCAGGGCTCCATTTTAAAAAGGATATCCCTTTCAAACATGTATATTTTACAAGTATTATAAGAGATTTGCAAGGAAGAAAAATGAGTAAGTCCCTCGGCAATTCTCCAGATCCACTCGAAGTTATTTCGGAATATGGGGCGGATGCTTTGCGTTTCACGGTTATTTATCTTGCACCGCTCGGTCAGGATGTCCTTTTTAGTTCTGATAAATGCGAAATTGGAAGAAACTTTGCAAATAAAATTTGGAACGCTGGCCGTTTCTTATTAATGAATGCTCAAAGTATTCCAATTGAAAATGAATTGAAAGATAGTTTTATTGATTTTTCTGATGATTGGATATTATCAAGGTTTAATCAATCTCTTGAAGAATTAAATAATGCAATGGATAAATTTGAAGTTAACAACGCTTCTAAAATCGTTTATTCATTTGTATGGAATGACTATTGCGATTGGTACATAGAAATGACGAAGAATAGACTTTACACCGGCAGTGAAGAAGTAAAATCTGCAGTGCTTACACGAGCTATTGGAATATTTGAAAATCTTTTAAAGATTGTTCATCCTTTTATGCCATTTATTACTGAAGAACTTTGGCAAATTATTGATAATAGAAAAGACGGTGAAAGTATTTCTACTTCGAACTATCCAATAGTAGATAAATCCTTAATCAATCATGATGCGGAAAAGGAAATGGAATTTGTTCAAGAGATAATAACTGCAATAAGAAATATACGAGGCGAAATGAACATCCCTCCTTCAAAACTCATAAAGGCTATTGTTAAATCTGCACAAGTAAAAGATTATCAAATTGAATACATAAAAAAGCTTGCACGTGTTGAAGAGATAATAGTGGATGAAAAAATTGAAAAGCCAAAAGCCAGTGCTTCGTCTGTATTAAAAAACTGTGAAATTTTTATCCCCCTAAAAGGCTTAATCGATCTTGACATTGAAAGGAAAAGACTTCAGAAAGAAATTACACGGCTTGAAGGTTTGGTTGCTGGGTTAAATAAAAAACTTTCAAATGAAAAATTTATTACAAATGCTGCACCCGGCGTAGTGGAAAAAGAACGTATAAAGAAAAATGATTGGGAGACAAACTTAACAAAGCTAAAAGATCTTCTTAATAATTTAGAATAGAATTTTGTAATGCTTTTAATTATTTTCTAAAAGTTCATATTTATTTAGTAACATAAATTTCTTTCTTTTTTTGTGATTGAAACGATAAACTAATTATTAAAATATTATCATATTTCTATTGTTTTAAAAGAATGTCCTAAATAAAAAACGTCATTTAATAAATATTGGAGAAATTTAATGAAAAAGATATTTGCTCTGCTTATAGTCGTAATATTTTTTGTGGGAAATTTTAATTCTTTATTTGCTCAATCACCTCAAGGAAGAGAGTGGGGATTTGGAATAATGCTCGGAGACCCTGCCGGGCTTACTGCAAAATATTGGACCAATTCCGAAAATGCTTTTGTCTTTGATCTTGGCTCTTCATATTTCGGTAGTCCAAGGTTAGGAGCAGATTATCTTTGGCACTTTGACGCATTTCATTCTAATGTTGCTAAGCTTTATGCTGGTCCTGGTGTAGCTATTGGATTTGGGAAAGGACATGGCTTTTATTACAATCAAGATAACGGATTTTACGTTAGAGAAAGTGGAGCGGGGCTTGGTATCCGCGGAATTTTCGGAGTTAACATTATCCCACGTAACAGCCCTCTTGAAATTTTCTTCGAAGCAGGATTACTTATCGGTTTTACCCCAGACTTTGGCTCTGCGGCAGATGCTGCAATAGGAATTAGATTTTATCCACAGCTTTAAGACTTTAATTTCTTCTATTAGGTCATTCATCATATAAACTTTTAATAATATTTTGAATGACCTTTTATTAGTATATCGGTTTTACTCCAAGATTCTTAAACATAAATGAATAAATATCTGCCTGCTCTTCAATTACTTTTGAAGTTGGTTTTCCCGCTCCGTGTCCAGCTCTTGTTTCTATTCTAATTAAAACCGGATTACTTCCTTTATATTTTTCCTGCAATGTGGCAATGTATTTGAAAGAATGAGCTGGTACAACTCTGTCGTCGTGATCTGCTGTAGTTACAAAAATTGCGGGATAGTTTACTCCACTTTTTATATTTTGAAGAGGAGAATATTTATAAATATATTCAAACTGCGCTGGATCATCGCTTGATCCATATTCATTGACCCATGCCCACCCAATTGTAAATTTATGATAGCGAAGCATATCCATAACACCAACTTGTGGAATTGCAACTTTAAATAAATCTGGTCTCTGGTTAACAACTGCACCAATCAAAAGCCCTCCGTTTGAGGCACCATTAATAGCCAGCATTTGCGGTGATGTATATTTTTCTTTTATGAGATATTCCGCAGCAAAAATAAAATCATCAAACACATTTTGTTTTTTTTCGAGCATTCCTGCTTTATGCCAAGCCTCTCCGTACTCGCTACCTCCTCGAATATTAGCAACAGCAAGTATACCGCCGTTTTCAAGAAGAATTAATCTTGAAATACTGAATGATGGAGTTATGCTGATATCAAATCCACCATAGCCATAAAGTAATGTTGGATTCTTTCCATCTTTTTTTAATCCTTTTTTATGGACAATAAACATCGGTATTTTTATGCCATCTTTGCTTGAATAAAATACCTGTACCGTTTTATAATCCTCTAAATTAAAGTCAATCTTTGGCTGATAATAAACTTCAGACGTTCCTGTTGTGAAGTCAAATTTATAAATTGTTGTCGGAAAGGTAAATGAAGTAAAAGAATAAAAAGCAATTTTATCATTTTTCTTTCCCCTAAATTCGTTTACCGTTCCTATGCACGGCAGTTTAATTTCTTCTATTTTCTTGCCGTTCAAATTGTACATATAAATATGACTAGAGGCATCTTTCATGTATTCAGCTATTAACTTGCCACCTGCTAAAGTTGCGGATTTAAGTACACCATTTTCTTCCGGTAAAATAGTTTGCCAGTTCTCTGTGGAGGGATTTTTCGGATCGATTAGAACAAGCTTATACATAGGTGAGTCTTTATCAGTTAATACAAGTAACTTGTCTCCAATATTATCAACTACACTGTAATTGTTATCAAAATTATCAATAACCTTTTGAAAATTAGAATTTGGTTTCGAAAGATCTTTAACATAGAGAGCATTATTGCTTGTACCAGTTGAAAGATAAATTATTAAAAATCTTTCATCTTCGGTTACCTGAGCATTCATCGTAATTTTGGGATTGCGAGTATTTTCAAAAATTAAACGATCCGCAGATTGCTCTGTTCCGATTTTGTGATAATAAATTTTACTAAATTCATTTGAAGAAACTAATTCCATACCTTTAGAAGGCTTTGGATATTTAGTATAGAAGAATCCGTTTTTATACCAAGCAATGCCCGAAAATTTAATCCATTTAAGATGATCGCTTAAAAGTTTTTTATCTTTAATTTCTATAACGTGGAACTCATTCCAATCAGAACCGCCGGAAGCTGTACCGTATGCAAAATATTTTCCGTCTTTTGAAGCAGCATAAGTTGAAAGAGAAATTGTTCCATCGGGAGAAAATTTGTTGGGGTCTAAAAATAATTCTGGTTTAGAGTCTAAAGTATTTTGAATATAAAGGACATCCTGGTTTTGCAAACCATCGTTCTTAAAGAACAAAAACCGGCTTCCAGCTTTGAAAGGAACACCGTATTTAGTATAGTTCCATAATTTTTCAAGGCGAGCTTTAATTTTATTGCGATAAGAAATTCTGTCTAAATAATTTAAAGTAACTTTATTTTCTTCTTTTATCCATTCTTTTACATCAGAAGAAGTATCTCTTTCAAGCCAGCGATATGGATCGGATACAATAGTACCAAAATAATTGTCACTAACATTATCTCTTTTAGCCGAGGGATATTTAAATTGTACAAGTGAGTGCTTATTTGATTGTGCATCAATTAAGATTGAAGAAAAAAATATCATATAAAAAGCCGTAAGAATTATTTTCATTATATCTCCGTTTATCGGAAAATGAATTGTAATATTAATCAAAAACTTCGTCTTTAAAAAAATGTTTTTTTGCATTTCAAAAATCGGTGTGATAAAAATCCATAACAAAAAAATTTTTTTGACATCAGAGTTTAAATATATTATTATTAAATACCTTTAATAGGGATTAATATTAGTTTTATAAATAAATTTGAAAGGGAAAAAAATATGCCAGTAAGAAAAGCTAATGCTGAATGGCGAGGTGATCTAAAAAGCGGAAGCGGAAATATTTCTACCGAGTCCGGAGTTCTTAATAATGTTGTTTATAATTTTGTTTCGAGATTTGAACAGGGCAATGAAACAAACCCTGAAGAGTTAATTGGCGCGGCTCATGCTGCTTGTTATTCGATGGCTCTTGCAAATGGGTTGTCCGGTGCAGGTTATAAAGTTAATTATATAAAAACCGAAGATAAAGTTCATATCGTCAAACTTGATTCCGGATTTACAATTACAAAAATTGAAATCGATACTGTTGCAGATGTCCCAGGAATAGATGATGCTACTTTTCTGAAACACGCAGAAGAAACAAAAAAAGCATGTCCAGTTTCAAAAGCTTTAACCGGAACGGAAATGGTTTTAAGCGCCAAACTTAAAAAATAATTCTTTTTTGTCGTTTGTCTACTAGAAAAAAGGTATAGAAATGTTTTTTAACTCTATACCTTTTTTATTTTTCCCACGTTAGGTTAAAAAATTTCTCTATTCCTCCGTTATAGGAAAAAGTAATAAAATTTATTTTCAAATTAGCTTTTGCAAATAGAAAATTATAAAAAGATTAAAGATAAATCCAAAATTATTTTGTATGAATTCAATTATAACAAAAGATTTTTATATTCTGTATGTCTCTCAATAAAAGTTTCCACATAAGAACATGAAGGGATTACTTTAAAATTATTTTTCTGGGCAAACATTAATCCGACTTTTACTATTTGGGCAGCTATTCCCTGCCCTCTCAAGCTGACTGGTACGTAAGTTTTAATCATGTTTATTGTATTTGCGTTAATAAAAATGTACTGAAGATATGCCGTACTGCCGTTTATGATGGCAAAAAACTTTTTGTTAGTTTCATCGTGTATAATTTCTAATTGGTCTTGCACGTAAACATCCATAAATATTACAATTGTAAAAAATAAGAAAATGTATTTAGCTGCAAATATATTGAATTTTTCTAATAATATATTTGTGAAAATATTGCGGGTAATTTTATCTTTTTGAGCGTAATATTTTCAATGATTATTAAAATAGCATTTAGTTTTAATGGGATATTTTTCACTTTTTTATGCTGTTTTTATGTTTTAATTTGGAATAATATCTCGGCGCAATTGTTGATAAAGCAGTGAAAATAGTATTTTTAATTTTTTACAAAATAATTTATGATAAAAAGCTTTCAATTAATATCTTCGCTTGTTTGTTTAGTTATAATTTTTATTTATGGATGTTCATCTTCAAAAACAAATGAAGCCAATAATTATATATTTGGGGAAATTCAAATGGTTGGTAATCAGCCTTTTACTAATCTTGCAATAAGAAACGAAACATCATTTTATTTGCTTGATTGCACTGGAGCTGTAAGAGATAGCATTTATCACAATCAGGGTCAGCAAGCAGAAATATTTTTTGATAGCAGCTATACAAATAAAGAAGCAGTTACTGTTCTTAAAGTTAACAAAGTTAAAGTTATACCCGGTTACCAACAAAACAATAAAAAAAATTAATCAACACTATTCCTATAGGAATTTTATGTACAAATATTTTTTTGCAACGTTTATTTTATTTTCCATTTTTATCTTTGGACAAAATAGCACAGTTAGAACAATTGTGAACAACAACGTCCCAAAAAGTTATCCAATTGCCGGTAGTGATTTGCTTAGGGCAAAAGATGATTCTGCAGTTGCTAAATTCTTAAAAGATAACCCCGGCTATTTTGCAAAAAGAAAATTAATGAAAACAGCTTCTTTGGGTTTTACTGTCGGTACTCAAAAATCATGGCTTGCTTATAATTTTTCAACCGATCAAAGTGATTCAGTACCTTCCACATGTAAAGCTGTGGGAAAACATTGTTACATATTTGTAGCAAATAATGTTTGGGGCACTTATGTTGATTCTACTGCTGTGCTTGCCGTAATGAACGAATTTGATAATCACACTCCCGCAGATTCAAATAAAGGAATTTATCAAACTGATGTTGACACTTTTGGCAATCCCCCGAATCAAGATGGTGACTCTCTAATTGTAATTTTGATTCTCGATATTCAAGATGGATATAACGGAACAGGAGGATATGTAGCTGGTTATTTTTCTTCTTCAAATGAACTTCCCCCCATCAGTACTGAAATTTACTTTATGGACTGCAATCCAACAAATCTTAAAACCTCTGATGGTTTAAATACCGCTCTTTCAACTTGTGCGCACGAATTTCAACACATGATAAATTTTAACTATCATTATAATTTTAATACCGGTAAATCTTATCCTGAATTAACATTTGTTAATGAAGGTTTGTCCATGGTGGCAGAAATGGTTTGCGGTTATCCCGCATCAATGCAATCATTATATGCGGGAGAAACTAACCATTATCTTTTTGATTGGCGAGGATCCGATGCAACGCTTGTATTAAATGATTATGCCAGAGCGCAGCGCTTTTTCCTTTATCTTAAAGAACAGTTTGGTGTGGGAATTTTGAAACAGATTGTTTTAGATCAACAAAATTATGGAGCTGTCGGAATACAAGGTCTTAACAATGTTTTAGGAGTAAGTCATTCAACTTCTTTAGGCAAAGTATTTTTAAACTGGGAAATTGCAAACGCCTTAAACAATACATCGGTTGATTCGGCTTATGGATATATATATCAACCACTTCCTTTATCTACCGGTACCGTTAATTACAATCCGAACGATTCAACAAGCAGTACTTTGCAAAATGAAGCCGCAGATTATTACACTTTTACTAATTCATCTAATTTAAAAACAACTTTTACAGCAACAGACAGCAATATAATTGTAAAGGCATTGGAGATAGGCACAGGTTCGTCTCGTGTTTTAAATGTTCCACTAAACACGGCTTTTAATGAACCATATTATCCATCACAGTATAATACAATAAGATTTGCATTGATAGACACTAATTTAACTGCTACTCAAGCATATAAATACACTTCATCTGGAGATATTACAAATTCTGTTACAGAATTGAAGTGGGACACTAACACGCCATCAGGTTATTTTTCTCTTACACAATCTGATACAGTTTGTGTTCAATTTGATGCTTTTAATGGAGGCACTTTAGATTCAATTAAAGTTGCTTTACCATCTAATACAACCACTATGACTGGCGGGGTTTGGCAGTATACAGGAGGCTTAAATCCTTCTCCACTCGGCAAAAAATTAGTCGGACCATTAACGGCAAAGACAAGTTTAAATCCCAATTTCCCTTCTGATCCTTGGATAAATATTAATCTTACATCTGATTCTATTAGTACTAATCAGCCGTTTGCAGTTGGCTTTGTAATAGGTTCAAATAATTCCTCCCCTCTTTTAACTAATTATGCATCATCAAGTGCATATCATAGTTATACTTATTTACAAACACCGGACAAGGTTACAAAACCAGGATGGTATTATATAACTACAGGAAGTGATACGGTGGGTATTTATTTAATTCGTGCTTATGTTGGAGTTATAGTAAGCGGAATTAAGCAGGAAGTTGAAGTCACCCCACAAAATTATTCTTTGTTGCAAAATTATCCAAATCCGTTTAATCCTTCAACTAGAATAGAGTTTACATTGCCTGCAACGGGCAAAGTTAAGATAAGTGTATATAACCAGCTCGGGCAATTAGTAAAAACAATTACTGATAGAGTATATCCGGCGGGCTCAAATGAAATATTATTTAATGGAGAAAATCTTCCAAGCGGTGTTTATTTTTATAGAATTGAATCGGGAACATTTTCAGAAACGAAGAAGATGGTCCTTTTAAAATAGTGCCCTTAACATTATAAAAAACTGACATTTGAGAAAAGGGAAAAATCAGATGTCAGTTTTTCATTTTCCAACTACAACCGAAACCGGATAAAAGATTATCAGCTTCTTTTGGTCCCCAAGAGCCGGCACTATAGTTAGGCACATTAAGCCATGGTGCCGATTCCCATTTATTTATAATTGGATCAATTAATGACCACGCTTTATAAATCCAATCCGCTCGAGGAAAAAGAGTTTGGTCTCCTTTCATAGCATCAAATAAAAGCCATTGGTAGGCACTTGGTGGTTCTTTAATACCAAAAGTAGAATCATACATAAAATTTAAGTTAGCAGGCTGAAGCTGTAATTCGGCGCCAGGTTTTTTTGCAATGAAAGTGTAAATAATGCCTTCATCTGGTTGAAGCCGAAAAGTAAGAACATTTCGATGTGAGCTATTGCCTCTTTCGCCGGGGAACATTAAATGTGGAGTAGATTTAAATTGAATTGTAACCTCAGTAAGCTTAGTTTTCAATCTTTTCCCCGTTCTCAAAAAAAATGGCACACCAGCCCAACGCCAATTATCGAGCATGATTTTAAAGGCAGCAAAAGTAGGCGTAATAGATTTTGAATTTACATTATCTTCTTCTCTGTAAGCGGGTACTCTTTGTCCGTTTATTATTCCAGAATTATATTGCCCAAGGACAACGTCTTTTTCAATATTTATTTTACAAATTGAATCTAACACTTTAATTGTTTCAGACCTAAGAGAATGCTGATCATAATTAACCGGAGGTTCAATAGCAGTAATACATAAAAGTTGAAGGAGATGATTTTGAACCATATCTCGCATTATACCGGTTGGTTCATAAAAATTTCCTCTTGTACCAATTCCAAGCTCTTCGGCAACCGTTATTTGAACATGGTCAATATAATTTCTATTCCAAATTGGTTCAAATCCAGAATTAGCAAATCTGAAGACAAGCATGTTTTGTACCGTTTCTTTGCCAAGATAATGATCCACACGAAACACCTGATGTTCATCGAAAACTTTGTGAATTTCTTCATCCAGCAAGCGAGCGGACTTTTCATCACGTCCAAAAGGTTTTTCAATAATTATTCTTCGCCAACCGTTTTCACTTTTCGATAAAGACGAATCACCGAGACGTTGAACAATTATGCTATAGTTTTCCGGTGGAGTTGCAAGGTGAAATAAAACATTATCAGGAATATATTTTTCTTTTTGGATGTTTTTAATTTTTTCACGAAGTACAGAATAAGACTCTGAAGCATCATCATTAAAATTACCTTGTACATAAAAAAGATTTTTAGCAAACTGTGCCCACTCTTCATCGCCGCACTCACTAACTTTTTTCATGGAATTTTTCATTTCAGTGCGGAATACTTCATCATTCCAATCTCTTCTTGCAAAGCCGATGATAGCAAAAGGGCGCGGTAAAAGCCCCTTGCAATTAAGAGCATAAAGTGAAGGAATAAGCTCCCGATGAGTTAAGTCTCCTGTTACACCAAAGATAACAACAATACTCGATTCTGGAGGAATTGGTTTACTTTCAAGTGTTTCAGATTTTGTTACTTCAAGTTTGTTAAGCTCAACAAAATCTTTATTCATCAAAAACTCCGTGAATAATATGCTGTATATAATATTTCAAGTCAGCCCTGTGGCATTACATAATGTTTTAATAATTTTTATTTCAACAAACCAGCAATAACTTTTAAGTTCTCTTCAACGTTTTTCCCAAGATGAATTCTAATTACTCTTCTATTCTTATTATTGAGGGAGCCAAAATCACCAAGAGCCTGAGCACGTTGCAAAGTTGCAAACCCAAATTGCTCACCTGGGATAATAACTTCTTCACTTGAATCTGCAGTAAAGATAATGAACAAGCCTTCGTTTGGTCCACCTTTATGAAGCTGCCCTGTAGAATGCAAATATCGCGGACCGTAACCAAGAGTAGTTGCAATTTTAAATTTATCTCGCAATCCAATCCTTATTGATTGAAGCTGCTTGTGCCTTGCTGGAGTTTGAAGAAAATATGCAAGAAGAGAAATGTAATCAGATGGTGCAATAAGCTTTAAATATGCTGTGATAAAATCTTTTAGAGATTTTCTGTGTCCTTCAAAAAGCCAGCTTGCAGATTGGTTACAGAAAACGGAAATACCGTCTTTAGAAAAAATAGGATTACCCTCGTCAAAGTTTCCGCTTTGCTTCCATGCGGCAAGTAGGTTATTAGTATTATTTTTGCTTTCGGAAACATTAGGCTGGTCGAAGGCATTTATACCTAACACAGTGCATGCGGTAGCGGTAGCAATTTCCCATCTTAAATATTCACCACCAATAGCAAACTTATCTTTTAATTCTATTCTTACAACCGGATGACCGGCTTTTTCCAGTGTTGAAATTTTGTTTTCATCTATTTTATCTTCAGGTGTAAACATATAAACAAAAACGCGATCGTTGGAGTAGTTTTCCGGTTTACCAATTTTTTCACTTTCAACCGGCACTAAACCTTTGCCTTCCTTTCCGGTACTTTCTGCAATCAATTGTTCAGCCCAAAGCCCGAAAGCTTTAATTGAACGAGCGAGAATAAATGTAATTTTATCACGTCCAAGTTTTTGATTAACACCAAGAAATGCACCAAGACTTAATCCAGGATTTGCTTCAGCAGGAATTGCAGAAGAACAGTTTAACTGCATCTGAATAGCACTTGATAAAATCTTTTTAATATCGATTCCAATAAGTGCCATAGGAACTAAGCCAAAATAGGACAAAGCCGAATATCTTCCGCCGAATTCAATAGGATTTTCAAAAACATATCGGAAGGATTTTTCTTCTGCTTCTTTAACAAGTGGAGTTTCGGGATCTGTAATTGCAATAAAGTGTTCACCTACAGATTTTCCGATCACCTTTTCAGTTTGTTCATAAAAATATCTGTAAAAGCTTTGAGATTCCAAAGTAGTACCAGATTTACTTGCAACAATAAACAGTGATTTTGATAATTCAATCTTTGACTCAACGTCTTTAACTGCAGCAGGGTCGGTGTTGTCAAGAACAAACAATTCAAGATAACCTTGTTTAGTTCCAAAAGTTTCTCGTGATACTTCTGGGCATAAACTGCTGCCGCCCATGCCAAGAAGAACTGCATATTTATATTTGTCAGCTTTAACTGTTTTTACAAATTGTTCAATTTCGTCTGCTTTGCTTAAAAAATCTTTTGCACTATCAAGCCAACCAATTCTTATTTTAATCTCTTCAATTTGTTTTTGATCGAATGACCACAAGAAAGGATCTTTTGCAAACAATCTTCTACCGAACTGTTTTTCATTTAAAGATTTGAATGCAGCATTAACTTCTGATTTAAATTTACCAGCGTTTATCTTTTGGGAACCATTCTTACCTTCTAATATTTCGTTTCGTTTTAAGGCAAGTGATTTCATCAGATTGTCAAAAGGATCAATAAATTTTTGAATGCCGTCATTTACTAATTGACGTGTAACAAAATCAATATCGATTCCTAAAGATTTCAGATCTTCAAAAACTTTGTATGCCGCGTCAATATCTTTTTCAATTGTGTTTGCTTCAGTTATTCCGTGGTCTGCAAATGCATCTATTGTTTCATCCGGTAGTGTGTTTACAGTATCTGGTCCGATTAAAGCTTCAACATACTTTACATCGCTATACAAAGGATCTTTTGTGCTAGTGCTTGCCCAAAGAGGACGTTGAACTTTTGCGCCGTTTTCAACAAGTTTTTGCCAAGCTTCACCGGCAAAAATTCTTTTATAGCTTTGATAGGCAAGTTTTGCGCTTGCAATTGCAGCTTTGCCAAGAAGAAATTCAGGGCGGATACTTGTGAAATCATTATTTCCAGGTGTCATTAAATGCCCAAGGAGTTGATCAACCAAGACATCGATTCTGCTCAGGAAAAAGCTTGCAACAGAGCGTATTTCCTTTATTGGTTTTCCTTCATTCAGTCTTCTCGTAAGAGCGTTCACATAAGCATTTGCAACAGCTTCATAGCTTTGAATTGAGAACAGCAAGGTAACGTTTATGTTAATTCCCTCATAAAGAGCTTCTTCTATTGCTGAAACACATTTTGGTGTTCCAGGAATTTTAATAAAGCAATTTTTACGATTTACTTCTTTAAATAATCTTCTTGCTTCATTCAGCGTAGCTTCGGGATCGTGTGCAAGATAAGGCGAAACTTCAAGGCTAACAAATCCATCCACACCTTCGGATTCATCGTAAACCGTGCGAAGAATATCGCACGCATCCTGAACATCCTTTATAGTAAGTGATTCATAAATTTCTGTAACATCTTTTTTTAAATTGACAAGTTGTTTTATTTGTACATCGTAACTGCTGCTATTTGAAATTGCTTTATTAAATATACTTGGGTTCGAAGTAATACCGCGCAAGCCTTGTTTAGTTACACGCATTTTTAATTCGCCGCTTTTAATTTTGTCTCTCGTTAAATTGTCAAGCCAGTAGCTCTGACCATAATCAATAAGCTTTAATAGTGGATTCATTTAATTTGCTCCTTAAAAAAGTCAATTTTTAAATTATAAAATAATATTTCGAAATTAGTAAGCTGCATAAAAGATTTTATAAAAAGTTATACTAAATTACAATTAATTTAAGTGAAAATTTTCATAAATATATTATATAGAGACACAAATGTATGGTAGAGTGATAAAAGACTTAAGAAAAAATGTTAGATTTTAATTTGAAAAAACAAAAAAAGGATTCATTTATTTTTTTAGCAAAACATTATTGGAATTGCTACATAATTCTTTTCTCAACCATTTCTGAAATTTCTCTGCCAATACTTAAAGAAGCAGTTGCTGCGGGAGAAGGAGCATTAAGTATATGAATCATTTTTGAAGCCTCAACAATTCTAAAATCATCAACAAGTTTTCCATCCTTATCAAGAGCCTGAGCGCGTACGCCGGAACCGGCGGGATAAATATCATAAAGACCAATTTCGGGAACAAGATTTTGCAAAGAGCGTAAAAAAACTTTTTTGTTAATAGAACGATAGAATTCTCCTATTTCCATCATATAATATTTTGCCGCCATCTTCCAAAAACCAGAATAAGAAAATAATTGAGCCATATCTTTTAATGAAAAATCTTTATATGAATAACCTTCCCTTTTAAATGCAAGAACGGCATTTGGTCCAGCTTCAACTTCACCATTAACCATACGGGTAAAATGCACTCCAAGAAATGGGAAACGCGGATCCGGGACAGGATAAATTAAATTTTTAACAAGATATTTTTTCCCTTCTTTTATTTTATAATATTCGCCCCGAAAAGGGATGATTTGGAGGTTAGGTTTTACGCCGCAAAGCTTTGCTATTCTATCTGATTGCAATCCTCCGCAATTTACAACAAACTTTGTCTTAACTTCGCCATTACTTGTTTCTAGAATAAAAGAACTCCCTTCTTTTGCAAGCGAAAGAAAACGACAGTTTGTTTTTATTTCTCCGCCAAATTCTAAGGTTATTTTAGCATAAGTTTCTGTTACTTGAGTGTAATCTACAATTCCGGTTTCTGGTACATGAATTCCTTCTATTCCGTTTACGTAAGGTTCATATTCTTTAAGTTCTTCAGCTTTTAACCGCTTTAATCCTTTAATGCCGTTTGCAATTCCTCTTTTTTCAAGCTCATTTAGAGCAGGAAGTTCTTGAACTTTAGTTGCGACAACAAGCTTTCCGCAACGCTTATGTTCGATATTGTTTTCTTCACAAAAACGGTACATTAGTTCTCTACCCAAAACACAATTCTTTGCCTTTAATGAGCCTGGTTTATAATAAAGCCCCGAATGTATTACTCCGCTGTTATTACCTGTTTGATGCGAAGCAAGACTTTCTTCGGCTTCAAGCACAATAACAGAAAACTTGCCTTTTCTTTGAAGATGCATTGCAGTTGAGGTACCCACAATCCCTCCACCAATTATTGCGATGTCGTAAATTTTTGTGCCCATTAAAAAAATTTTAATAAGTGATTTATAAATTTATTTATAAGTTGGATTAATGGAAAACTTATTCGAAACATTATTTGCTTGGGAAAAAATTAATTCAAATTTGTGGCAAGAAATAATTGACAATGATCATAATGTAAAATCTTATCTAATCGGATAAAATTGTTTGAGTAAGAAATATTGGCAAACGATAAAGATTAAAAAATTCTAAACAAAATTTTAATCCGTTTGTTTTGCGTCAATCATACATGTTTAGCTTTTACTTAATTTCGTTAAGAAATTAATTACGTTGATAAACTTAATCTTCCTTTATAAAAATGACAATAAATAAAAAACAAAAACTAACAATATTAACAGGGCTTGGTGCCATCTTTGCTGCTTTAATTGAGTGGATAGCAGATGGAATGTACGTTTTTACACAAACAAAAATTTTAGTCCAAAAAAAAGACCCTCTTTTTGGGACTGTATATAAAGTGTGGCAAAAAAAATTTATTTGGGGACTGGATCTTACTTTGACGATTACTGTTTTAAGTATAATTGTTTCGTTTTTAATTTTCAAATTATTTAAAGATAAAACAAGGTAGGTGAATGAAAAAAATTTATTTAATCTCATTCTTTTCTTTTATAATAATTTCCTCTTTAAGTGCAGAGGGTTTTAATGTAAAAGCAAAAGGAGAGCAGATTTTTTATTTTAAAGCAGATGGAAGAAATCAGGCTTCATTTACAAGCATTACTCCACTTGATGAAGTAGATGGTCTAACAACTCAAATTTCTGGAAAAGTTTCATTTGATGTAAAAAACATAACTAATACTTTGAAAGGTGAAATATCACTCCCTACTTCATCATTACAAACAGGAATCGCATTGCGGGATAGAGACCTAAAAGCTCCTAAATGGCTTGATGCAGAAAGATTCCCAATCATTTCTTTCAAAGTTAAAAAGGTACTTAATGTAAAAATTATTTCTGCAAATAAATTAAAATTAGAAATACTTGGCGGCTTTACTTTACATGGCATTACAAATGATGTTACAGTTGAAGCAGAGTTGACATACCTTGATGAAAGCCCTCAAACAGAAGCAAGAGCACCCGGTGATTTGTTGGGCGTTACTGCTAAGTTTAGCATTATACTTTCTAAATATGGAATTCAAAACACAATTCTTGGTAAACGAGTTTCGGATAATATTAATATCAATGTAAATATTGTCGGCTCTAATAAATCTTTGTAGAAAATTCATTCAAAATATTTTTTTAATTGTAAATTCTCATTTTTAAATTTAAAAGGTAACTATGGACAACTCTTGGTTCAAAAGAGTTGCCCATAGACTGTCATTAGGGAGGGTAGGTAATGTATCTTTACGAAATTTCTTTTCTACTGTCTTGAGACCAAAAGTTTATTTGTTAACTGTTCTGCAATTTGTCTAAACAAATAATCATGTTCATATGTTTGCGTATTAGGAATAATTTGAATAGTATTTGTGTCGTTTAAGTAAGTGCTGGCAAGTTGTGCTTTATATCTTATAGATGGATTACTATTTCCTTTTGCAATGTCATTCAATTTATCTACAATATTTGAAAAGTCCTGATTAGGGAAATAATATTTTAATAATACTACATCATAAATTGATGACTCAATTATCCCCGGAATTTTGCTATCGAGGTTAACCGGAATTACTCTAAGCCCCAATTTAAGAACCTTAGGATTTAAATGGTCTGCTGTTGGTTGAGCAAAACTATTTGTGCTCAAAACTATTATTGAAAATAATAAAACTGTTAATGTGCTGATAATCTTTTTCATATTTATTTCCTTTCATTTTTCTTTTAGCTCGCTTTTAAAGAGTCAAAGTAAATGCCAAAAGAGGTGGATTTATATAATTCCTTGAAATAAAAAGTCTTAATGAAAAATTATTTGTAACTTTAGCTATTAAAATGAGTGCCACAAAAATACTTCAAATTTGCCTAAGAAGAGATATAAAGCTAAAGAAATAAATAAGTTACATAAAATTAAAAAGATGTGGCTGTATAATAAAAAGTGGCACTGTTTTTAAAATATCTTTGTTTTACAAAAACAATAGGTTCATTAAAATAATATTCTTTTTTTGATGATAATTAAAGAGTATTTTTTGGAGGTAAAGCATTTTAATTATTTATTTACTTTAGCTCTTTGAAGACGATTGTTCAAAGCCCGACGGGAAATCCCGAGCAGTTCAGCAGCAATTGTTTGATTACCGTGAGCTCTTTTCAAGGCTTCGTCAATTATAGAGTCTTCTACTTCTTTTAAGGTTGGAAATCTTCCTGGGAAAAACAAAACTTGATCGGTCTGGTTGTTTAATATAAACCCGTTAGAGGAATGATTGCGATCTCCATTAAAGTCGTTAATCTTTTTTCTTATAGATTCGAGAGATAAAATTCCCGATGTATGCTGGCTAATAGCGTCGAAAATCATTCCTTCAAGTTCGCGAACATTTCCAGGGAAAGGATAATTACTTAATAAAGTGTACAATTCTTTCGGAGCAGTTGGTCGCTTTTTGCCAAGAGTCTCTGAAGCTTTTGCAATAAAATGATCAATCAGATATGGGAGATCGATTTTTCGTTCTCTTAAAGGAGGAATTGTAATATGATGAGATTTAAGCCTGTAGTAAAGGTCTTTTCTAAATTCGTTGCTTTCCTGCATAACTTTTATATTTCGATGAGTAGCAACAATTATTCGTGCATCAGAAAGTTTTGCAATATCTGAGCCAAGAGGATAATAATGCCCATCCTGCAAGAGCCTTAACAATTTAACTTGGGATTCTGGTTTAAGGTCTCCTATTTCGTCAAGGAACAAAGTACCGTTTTCAGCCCTTTCAATCAAACCTTTACGATCTGTTTCAGCTCCAGTAAAAGCTCCTTTTTTATGCCCAAATAAAGTATCAGAAAAAAAATTATCATCAACTCCAGCAACATTAACAGGCACAAGTTCTCCGCTTCTTCCGCTAACATTGTGAATTGCTTTAGCAAATAATTCTTTTCCAGTACCAGTTTCACCGGTAATTAAAACTGGAAGATTTGTTTTTGCGATTGCTTCTATATATTTAAAGATTGCAATCATTACTCCGCAGTGAGTTACAATTTCGCTAAAAGCTTCCGGATGTTCAATGTTATCTTTAAAGAGAGACTGCTTTAACATCTCATTTTCATTTTTTATTTCTGCAAGTTCAAGTCCTCGTTTAATAGTAGTTACAAGTCTTGTATTATTTACAGGTTTAAGTACATAATCAAAAGCACCTTCCTTCATACATAGCACAGCACTTTCAACGTCATTTACTGCTGTAATTATGATAACAGGCATATCTGGGAATTTGTTAACTATCTGTGGCAAAAGTTCCGCCCCAGAAACATTAGGCATATTAATATCGAGAACAACAAGCGAATATTTTTTTTGTGAAAGAAGATCCATTACTTTACTGCTATCCTTACATGTTTCAATATTCTTTATGCCATTTGAAGAAATTGTTAACTCTGCACTTAAAAGAAAGTGCTCTTCATCGTCAACAAGAAGAATTGGATTGGAGGGAATTAATTTTGCTTGCATATTCATACTCCTAATTATTTATAACTGGAATTGAAGCCTTCGCAATCGTACCTTTGCCCGGAGTGCTTTGAAGTGTAAGTTTTCCGCCATGGCTTCTTAAAATATTATCAGAAATTGATAAGCCAAGCCCAGTACCGCCCATATTTCTTTTAGTTGTAAAGAAGGGATCCATAATATATTTCAAATCGTGTTCCTTTATGCCAATACCCTCATCTTCAACTTTTATTCTAACTTTATTAACTTGAGGATTGAAATAAGTTGAGACCGTAATTGCAGCAGAGTTATTCGGTAAAGATTGACAAGCATTGGTAATAAGGTTAATAACGACTTGTTCAAGTTGTTGCATATTTCCTTTTATAATAGGAATATTCTTTCCATATTGGATTTTAAAATTATTAGTGGATTTTTTTATCAAGTTACTTGTAATTAAAATTGCCATTTCCACAACTTTATTTATTGCTACTTGTTCGTTCAAACTTCCGGAATCTGCCCGCGCGTAGTCTGTCAGGTTCTTAACTATATTTTGAATTCTTTCAGAGCCTTTAGAAATACCATCAAGGGATTGTAAAATTTTTTCTTTAGAACGTTCATAAAGCATTCCAGCAACAACAAAGTCACCATTATTTTTTGAATATTCATCAAGTATTGGGGTAATGTCCTTCCATATATTTGAAAAGAGTTGAACATTGAGCATAATAAAATTGTTTGGGTTGTTTATCTCATGGGCAATACCAGAAACTAAAATACCGAGCGATGCCATTTTATCAGCTTGAATTAATTGACGTTTTCTTATTTCGGCAGCTGTCTCTGCGCGTTTTAAGTTAGTAATATCGTTTATTAAGCCATCATAGGCAATCGGTTTGCCAGATTCATCTTTTGTAATTACAATTTTATTTCTTACCCAACGCACACTACCATCGCGGTGTACAATTCTGTGCTCAAGAGGTTCTTCTTCTATTCCTTCTAAAGCAAGCCTCGCCTGTTTAAGTACTTTTTGTTTATCTTTTTGGTAAACCATTCTGTACCATAGCTCAGGGTCTTTTTTATAATCATCGGATGTATATCCGGTAACCGACACGCAACCTGGACCATGATAAGTATCAACTGCAACACCATCGCGTATAGTTACTGTGTAGATATAATCTGTAAGATAATTAATTAATCTTTCGTATCTTTTTTCTATTTCCATATCAAAAAAATATTCCAATTTGCACATTCAAAACAATTAAAATTAAATAACTCAACTCAAAAATAACAAAAATCAATTTTGCAATCTTTGTTTTATGATATATAGAATTACCTAAATTTATTAGCAATTATTTTTTTTGACAAATGCCGGAAGCAAAAATTAAAACAAAAACTTGTATTTTTAAATTTGACCTTCTATCTCGGAAAAGATATTAGACACAATACGAAAAACATGTTTTTCTTAAATTGAATCATTGAACGTAACTAATTTACCTTTCACTTTCTTAAATTTTCCGTCCATAAAAATTTTTAAAAGATGTAGAAATAATTTCATAAATTGTTTTAAGTTTATTAAAAAATTTTCTCAAAAATATCTTAAGTTCAGTAATCCTATTTAATTTGTCATTATATTTATTAAAAGTTAGGAATGATATGAAAAGAATTCTTATGCTTGTAGCATTTTTTTCTTTTGCAGGCTTTATATTTAAGATTAACGCACAAATAGATGCGCGCTTAATGCAGTACCCAGCGGTATCAAAAACTCAAATCGTTTTTGAGTACGCGGGGGACTTGTGGATTGCACCCAAAGAAGGCGGCGTTGCAAATAGACTTACTACACCACCGGGAAATGAAATACTTCCCAAGTTTTCACCTGATGGTTCTCAAATTGCTTTCAGCGGAAATTACGAAGGAAATATTGATGTTTATGTTATTTCTTCAAAAGGAGGAATACCGTTAAGAATTACTCATCACGGCTACCCGGATAGAATAGTGGATTGGTACCCCAATGGAAAAGATTTGTTGTATGCTTCATCAATGGAAAGTGGAAGGCAAAGATTTGACCAGTTTTATAAAGTATCTTCCAAAGGTGGAATGCCGGAAAAACTCGTTTTGCCTTACGGAGAATTCGGCTCAATTTCACCAGACGGTAAACAGATTGCTTATACGCCGGAGTCACAAGCAGATAGAACTTGGAAAAGATACCGAGGAGGTTGGGCAGCAGATATTTGGATTTTTAATTTTGAAAAAGGAACAGCAGAAAATATTACCAATAATCCTGCAAATGATGAATTTCCTATGTGGCACGGTAATACAATTTATTTTCTTTCAGACCGTGGTGAAAATGAAAGAGCTAATATTTGGGCGTACAACATTAATACAAAACAGACAAAACAAATTACATACTTTACCAACTTTGATATTCACTTTCCCTCGCTTGGACCGGATGCTATTGTGTTTGAAGCCGGCGGAAAACTTTATCTTCTTGATTTGGCAACCGATAAATATCATGAAGTAAAAATTGAAGTGGTTACCGACGATATAACATTAATGCCAAAAACCGAAAACGTAGATAAGCTGATAAAGAACATTTTCATTTCGCCGGATGGTAACCGCGCTTTGTTTGAAGCACGCGGTGATATTTTTTCAGTTCCCGCTGAACACGGCAATGTTGTTGACCTTACGAATACATCTGGTTATGCGGAAAGATTCCCAGCCTGGTCTCCGGATGGAAAATATGTTGCTTACTGGAGTGACCGTTCTGGTGAATATGAATTGTACCTGAAAGACATGGAGGATCCTATGTCTGAAAAGAAACTTACTTCTTATGGCCCTGGTTTTAGATACAATTTATTCTGGTCGCCTGATAGCAAGAAAATTGCGTTTATTGACAAAGCTATGGATATCTTCATATATGATGTTGACAAAAACAAAACCACTAAAGTTGATAAAGAAAAATATTATTATGAAGGGAACCTTGAATCATTTAACGTCTCATGGTCTTCAGATAGCCGCTGGATGGCTTATGCAAAAGATATGGATAACCTGCACAGTGCTATCTGCATTTACGATGTGAACGATGAAAAGATTTATCAAATTACTTCAGGATTTTATAACGATAGCCAGCCACGCTTCGATCCCGACAGCAAATATCTATACTATCTAACTAATAATACATTTGCACCGTTATACAGCGACATGGATAATACTTTTATCTATCCGAATTCAACACGAATTGCCGCTGTAACATTGCGTAATGATTCTGCTTCACCTCTCGCTCCAAGGAATGATTCCACTGCAATAACAACCGAAGCGAAGAAGGACAGCGCTAAGGGTAAAGATGAAGAAGTAAAGAAAGAAGAAAAGTCAAAAGAAGTTAAGATTGATTTTGACGGAATGGATTATAGAACCGTTATCCTTCCGCCCGAAGCGGGCAATTATTCTAATCTTGAAGCAGTATCCGGAAAGGTAATTTATCTTAAGGCGCCGCGTGCAGGCTCTACAGATAAAAAGAACAGCGTTGTTTATTATGATCTTGAAAAAAGAGAAGAGAAAACAATAGTAAGCGGAATAGATAATTATATGATTTCTGCAAACGGAAAAAAAATTATTATTGCAAAAGACGGATCATATTTTATAACCGATGTTGCGTCTGAACAAAAGCTCGAAAAGAAAATGCCTACCGATCAAATGACGATGACTATAAATCCTCGCGAGGAATGGCACCAGATTTTTAACGATGCATGGCGGTTTGAAAGAGATTTCTTTTACGATCCTAATATGCACGGCGTAAACTGGGAAGCAATGGGCAAACAATACGGAAAGTTAATCGACTATGCAATGACAAGATCGGATGTTAATTACATTATAGGTGAGTTAATCGGCGAAATTAGTTCATCTCATACTTATCGTGGCGGCGGCGATCTTGAAAAGCCAGTGACCCTACCTGTTGGTTATCTCGGCATTAACTGGGAACTTGTAAACGGCGCTTACCGTATTAAGAAAATTATTAAAGGTGCTGTATGGAACAATGAAACAAGATCTCCACTTGATCAACCTGGTGTTAAAGTTAAAGAAGGAGATTACATTCTTGCAGTTAATGATGTACCTATGGATATATCTAAAGATCCGTGGGCTGCTTTTCAAGGACTCGCCGGAAAGACAGTTGAACTTACCGTAAATACCAAACCGGCAATGGAAGGCGCATGGAAAATTATTGTTGAAACAATGACGGATGAAAGCCGACTAAGACTTCTAAATTGGATCGAACAAAAAAGAGCAACGGTTGAAAAGGAAACAGATGGTAAGATTGGTTATATCTACGTTCAAGACACCGGCATTGAAGGTCAGAATGATCTTGTTAAACAGTTTACCGCACAGATTGATAAAGAAGGTCTAATTATAGATGAACGTTTTAACAGCGGTGGACAAATACCCGACAGGTTTATCGAGATGATTAACAGAAAGCCACTGGCTTTCTGGGCAGTAAGGGATGGTAAAGATTGGAAGTGGCCTCAATATGCCGTTTTTGGTCCGAAAGTTATGTTGATAAACGGTTGGAGTGGCTCAGGTGGTGATGCATTCCCAGAATTCTTCAAAGAATCGGGCATTGGTCCTTTAATTGGAATGAGAACCTGGGGGGGATTAATCGGAATTTCCGGTTCGCCTTCACTTATTGATGGAGGATTTTTAACTGTTCCTACGTTTCGAATGTTTTTGCCAGATGGGAAATGGTTCGCCGAAGGGCACGGAGTGGACGCGGATATTAAAGTTGTTGACGATCCTGCACAGCTTGCAAAAGGAATTGACCCTCAACTTGAAAAAGGAATTGAAGTAGAAATGCAATTGCTTAAAGAACATCCTCCTGTCAATCCCAAACAACCCCCTTATCAAAAGAAATAAAAATTATAATTGGCGGGGTCATTCCCCGCCATCTTTTGATCTAAGAATTTTTCGCTTTTCAAACATAGAATTACCGAAAGATTTTTTTAGTTTGACATTTGAAGAAGTTAGTATATCTTTTCACCCATAAAAAATTGAAATTCTCTGTAATCTAAAAATTATTCAAGGTCCCGAAGGAGTTTTAGGGAAAGAAACCAATCCCATGAATTAGTTTTGCCTTGCCACGCTTTAGCAATTCCAGCAGATAAGGTTGATTCAAGATTGTACCAGTGAATGAAAACAAAATTTATCTGTGCACCAATATCAATTATTTTTTCATACTGAATATATTTTGTAATTAATGATTGCGAATAAAGAGAAAGGTTAATATAATTTAAAAAATGGCTACCGAGTGAAGCATTGGCAAATCTCATAGGAGGAAATTCATTTTCAATTAGTAGCTTTCCAAATTCATCGGCGCTTAAGCTGTAAATCGGTATTCCAGGAAAACGGAATGGATCTCTAAACTGATTTACATCCACATCTTCAATCGTTCTATTTCCAAAACCGCCGAGATAAAATTTAGCTTGTTCAAATTTATTGGTGTTTACAGTATAGCCACCAGAAATTTTAAAATGAAAAATATTATGTTCAAAAAGCCATGTTGAATAATTATCCCACTCTCCATAAAACTGCCCTGCTGCAGAAAGCTTTGGAGACTGAGCCACAAAAGCTAAGCCGCTGAGTTTTAGCTGATTGCCTTCTTCATAGTTTATACTTCCTATACTTTTACGCAAATTTTTTAGATCAATCGAAGTTTGAGCAACAGCAAAATTATTCTGTGAAACTTTAACTAAATTATCACTCAAAAAACTAACGCCCGTATAATAATCGAGATTAAATTTTTGAATAAATTTTAACGGATTATCATATATCCAATAGTTAGTATATCCAATTCCAGCCTTTGTTCCAAACATTCCCCTTTTCCTTTTGTTGAACAAATCATAAAAATCAGAAGCATTGTGATCAAAGGTCAGTTCAAATTGCTTTTTATATTCATATTTCCCTTTAAAATGAAATTGCAAGGAAGAAGAATATTTTGAAATTGGTGAAACACCAAACTCCATAGTAATATTATTAAAAAAAAGAGGATCCGAAATATGGGAATAAAAGCCAAAAACTTTTTGATCTTGGAATCCAGAAATAATTGGAATAAAAGTGGAAATTTTTAAATCACTTAGACTGTTATAATCTGAGTTGCTAAATAAATTACTCAATATGGCTGAAGTATCAGGCTGCTTAGGAATCCAAGATAAAACTTGTGGATCTTTGGAAACAACTTCATCGCCATAATATTTTATTGCCGGTAAAAAATCTGCAGGTTTATTGGGAATAATAACAGGGATAAAACCTTCCGCAGTAAATTCAAAAGCAAAAAGAGAATCTTTGTTTAAATAAACAGGCTGAAAGAGACCTTCTATAACATTACTAAGCGGCTCAATATCATTACTTGATGATGATAAATTTTTTCTGTAGATATTTGAAACTCCATTTACATACGCATTCCAAAAAACAAAATTACCATCTTTGCTCCATGCAGGAAATTCCGGTGTGCCTTTATCTGTTATAGTTATAAATTGAAACTTCCCTGTCTGCTTTATATTCTCACAATTTACAACAACAATAGACTGCTCTCCGTTTGGGCGATGAAGTACACATGCAAGAAGGCTATCAGAAGGACTAATAGATAAATCGGAAATTTCATCTCCAAAATCGAACCCTACGAGCGGTTTAATAAATTTGTAAGGATAAGGAGAATAAGCAATAAAAGTTCTTCCATCATTATGAATTACGCCCCACAATTCGTGGTTTTTAGAGGAAATTGTTAGGTCTCCAATTCTGCAGTCTTGAAATAAGATTTTTGTATCGTGGGTTTGAATGTCCATTACCCAAAGGTCGCGAAATAGCTCATTATTTTTTGTTGTATAAAAAAAAAGTTTCTTATCATCGTCATAGGCAGTTGAAGAAACCCGAAACAAACTTGGTGAAGGTAAAGTTCCAATCCTTTCAGAAGATCCGTCAGAAAGTTTTAGCATTTTAATTCCAGCAAGCTGACCTGGTAAATCGTATCCAAAAATCACTGAATTATTTTTGGGCATGTAATGAGCTTGTGAAACCCAACCGACAGAATTCATATCAAGACGTATAAAATTAGTAAGCGGAGCTTTTTCAATTCGAGCGATATTTTTTTTCTGAAATAACTTTTCGCTTATTATAAAATTTTTCCAAGCATCTTCAAGTCGAATATGAAACACTTCTAAAAATTTACTTTTAAAGCTGGTATAAAAATCTCCCGACTCAACTTTATACCAGTCAATAAGTTTATCAACTCCATAGTTAATAGCTAAGAAAGTACAAAATCTTTCTCCAAATAAATAGGACATAGTACCGATCAAAAAAGAAGTATTATTACTAACAGATTCCAATTCATTAGGTGAAGGGAAATGATTTTTATCATAAACAAGAGTTCTAAAATACATTTCATCAAAATTGCCGAGTACTCTTCCAAATCCACCGTTTAACCATGTTTCTAAAAAAACGGCAATCCCTTCTTGATGCCACATTGGCGTGTAGCGGCTAAAATTTGTTATCAAACTATAAAGAACAGTTAGAGGCTGTTGCTGTTCTGGTTCAACCTTTCCGAACAAGGTTCTCATTGCTTTTTCAAAACCAGAAGCCTGATCATTTACCACCACATGCACAAGTTCATGATTAAGAAGCCATTGAATCCTCTCGGTAAAAGGTATATTTTCATATGCTTGTTCAACCGGCTCTATTTCTATTCTAATTATATTTTGCGGTATAGTTGTAGTAACAGCCGACCCATAATCATTATAATCGAATGTTGCTATAACTATTTTTTCTGAAGGAGTATAATCAAATATTTCTCTAAGTTTACTTAGAGAAGATTCAGCTGAGGATAAAATTATATCAGCAAGGTAAGCTTGTTCTGTTTTAAAAATAACTTCGAAGTGTTTGCTTGTTTTTTCCTGCCAGTTTGATTCAGCAATTAATTGAGTTGGACGGAAGAACAATAAAAATAATGCCGGAAGAACTACGTAAAATATTTTTTGGGGAAAATAAAAGGCAAGCTTTTTCTTCATCATAAATTTGTTCTTATTCGGGAAAAGTTTTCTTCAATGAATACTACAATATAAGAAATCTTTAAAAATATATAAAAACCATAAATTTATTTCTGTATTAGCAGTCTAACCGTTTATAATAAATATGAATAGTAGAAATTATATTCAATTAAAAGTAACAATAAGTTTTTTATTATCAGGCTTTCCTTGCTAAATTAATTTTTTTAACCTATTTATTTCATCTCTTAACATAGCCGCTTTTTCAAATTCAAGGTCTTTTGCTGCCTGGTGCATTTGGTCATTAAGCTGTTCAATCAAATCTTCCTTTTGGTCTTTGTTCAAATATTTAAGGACGGGCTCGGCAACTTTTGTAAAAGAATATGATTCTTTTACTTCTTTTTTTCGAATGTCCGCAATTGATGTTGAAGACATTATTTCTTCCAAGCTTTTATAGATAGTTTTGGGCTCAATATTATGAGCTTTATTATATTCCATTTGAAGAATACGTCGGCGGTTTGTTTCTTCAATAGTTTTTTTCATAGACTCTGTCATTTTATCTGCGTACATAATTACTTTTCCATTAACATTTCGAGCAGTACGTCCGGCTGTTTGCATAAGTGACCGTTCACTTCTCAAAAAGCCTTCTTTATCAGCATCAATAATTGCAACTAAAGAGACCTCGGGCAGGTCAAGTCCTTCTCTTAAAAGGTTAACTCCAACAAGTACATCAAAATCGCCTATTCTTAAATCTCTAAGAATTTCAACTCGATCAAGAGAGTCAATATCGCTATGAATGTAACGGACTCGAATTCCGATTTTATCCAAATAATCAGAAAGGTCTTCAGCCATTTTTTTTGTCAAAGTGGTAACAAGAATTCTTTCATTTTTGGCGGAACGTTTTCTAATTTCGCTAATCAGATCATCAATTTGTCCTTTTATCGGGCGTACTTCAATTTCGGGATCAAACAAGCCGGTAGGACGTATAATTTGTTCAACAACTACACCTCCGCTTTTCTCAAGTTCGTAGTCTGCCGGTGTTGCACTTATAAATATTACTTGGTTAAGCATGTTCTCAAATTCCTGAAACTTCATGGGACGGTTATCAAGCGCTGAAGTAAGTCTGAAGCCATATTCTACCAAAGTTTCTTTGCGTGCACGGTCTCCGTTGTACATTGCTCTAAGTTGCGGAATTGTTACATGGGATTCGTCTATAACTAAAAGAAAATCTTTAGGGAAATAATCAAAAAGGTTATAAGGACGTGAGCCGGGTTTTCTGCCATCCATGTGGCGTGAATAATTTTCAATACCTGCACAATAGCCTATTTCTTTCATCATTTCAATGTCGAATCTCGTTCTCTGTTCAAGGCGCTGAGCTTCCAGATATTTTTCCTCTTTGCGGAAATAATCTAATCTATCTTTAAGCTCAAGTTCTATACTATAAATTGCCCTTTGAATCTGCTCCCGGTTTGATACAAAATACTTTGCCGGATATATAGCGGTAGATTCAATTTCATTAATAACTTCACCAGTTATGGAATCAATAACAGAAAGTTTTTCAATTTCGTCGTCCCAGTATTCTATTCTTATAGCTTCTTCGTATTGGTAAGCAGGAATAATTTCTACCACATCGCCTCTTGCTCTAAAGGTTCCTCTAGTAAATTCAGAATCGTTTCTAACATAGTGGATATCAATTAAATTCCTCAGCAATTTTTTGCGAGGAATGTTTTGGCCTTTTTTAAGAAAGATAATTTGATTTGCATATTCCTGTGGTGCACCAATACCATAAATGCAGCTTACACTTGCAACAACTATTACGTCTCGCCTGCCTTCTATAAGCGATGTAGTTGCTTTTAAACGAAGACGGTCTATTTCTTCATTTACTGAAAAATCTTTTTCAATATACAGATCACTCGAAACAACATAAGCCTCCGGCTGATAATAATCATAATAACTTATAAAGAATTCAACAGCATTATTAGGAAAATAATTTTTGAATTCAGAATAAAGCTGGGCAGCTAAGGTTTTATTATGGGATATAATTAGTGTTGGCTTTTGTATTTCTTTAATAACATTTGAAATTGTAAAAGTTTTTCCGCTGCCAGTAACACCAAGAAGAGTCTGAAATTTATCTCCGCGCTTTAATCCATCAACCAATTCTTTAATAGCTTTTGGTTGATCTCCTGAGGGCTGATATTTAGAGACTAATTCGAAGTTTTTCATAAAAATTGTAGCCATTATTTTTCTGAACAAATTTACTAATTTACTACTTAGGATTAAATGTCTAATACTAATGCTAATTCTAAAAAATTACTTCTGAAAAATACTGTGATGTATTTACTAATTTTTTGTTTATAAAATTGTATTTTGAAGACAATCAAGCAAAGTTTTTTTAACGCACAATTTAATTTATCAAACCATAAAGTAAAAATGGCATAATCTATATGACAAAATTAAAAAAGATTACAACGCTGTTTCTCGACATTGGTGGCGTTTTGCTTACAAATGGGTGGGACAGGCATTGTCGTGATCTGGCAGTAAAAACTTTTCACCTTGATGGCGAAGAAATTAATGAACGCCATCATTTAACTTTTGATACTTATGAATCAGGTAAACTTAGCCTTGATGATTATCTAAAGCGCGTTGTCTTTTATGAAAAAAGAAATTTTAGTATAGATAAATTTAAGAAGTTTATGTTTGCACAATCAAAACCTCTGCCTTTCATGCTTGATTATATAAAAAAATTAAAAAATACTTTCGGTCTAAAAATAACGGCGGTTAGTAATGAAGGAAGAGAATTAACTAAATTCAGAATAAGTAATTTCAAATTAAATGAAATTGTTGATACCTTTGTTGCATCAAGTTTTGTTCATCTTCGTAAACCGGATGTAGACATTTATAAACATGCAATAGACGTTTCGCAAGTATCGCCTCAAAATGTTGTATACCTGGACGACAGACACATGTTTGTTGAAGTTGCATGTTCTCTCGGAATAAACGGTGTTCATCATACTGGCTACAAATCAACCAAAGAGAAACTTGAAAAATTTGGGCTACCTGTTTAACATGACATTTAATTATAAATTTATTAATGAAGGAGTGTAGATGCAATCAGCGAGAAAACCCGAACCAATAATTTTAACTATATTTGGAGCGGGGGGTGATCTTACCTGGCGAAAAATTATTCCCGCTCTTTATAATCTTTTTTTAGACGGCTGGCTTCCAGAAAAATACGCAATTATTGGATTAGATATAAAAGACCTTAACGACGAATCTTATAGAAAAAGAGCTCAAGACGGGATTAACCAATTCTCTCGTAGTGGAAAAGCAAAAGCTGAAGATTGGACAAAGTTTTCTCAAAATATTTTTTACCGCAAGTCAGATTTTACAAACGAAGAAACTTATAACAACCTTCTTCAAACAATAAATGATATCGAAAAACAATGGAATGAAAACACAAATAGAATTTTTTACATGGCAATCCCTCCAAAATTTATTGGTCAAATTGCAGAAAATATAGGCAAGTGTCACGCAGCTTCAGAAAAACTAAGGTCACGTATTGTAGTAGAAAAGCCCTTCGGTCATGATCTTGAAAGTGCAAAAGAATTAAATAAAACTCTTGGTAATATTTTTAACGAATGCCAGATTTATAGAATTGATCATTATCTCGGAAAGGAAACTGTTCAAAATATGATGGCATTTCGTTTTGCTAACGCAATGTTTGAACCATTGTGGAATCGAAATTACATAGAACATGTTCAAATAACTGTTGCAGAACAAGTTGGAGTAGAACACCGAGGTTTATATTACGACAATGCCGGAGCACTTCGTGATATGATACAGAATCATCTGCTTCAGCTTCTTTGTTTAACAGCTATGGAACCACCTGTATCTTTTAACGCTGATGAAGTGCGAAATAAAAAAGTTGATGTCCTCCAGGCAATAAGAAAATCTTCTTTAGAAGAAGTAAGAAATTTTGCAATTCGTGGGCAGTACGATGCTGGCTGGCTGCAAGGAACAAAAGTAAAAGCTTACAGAGAAGAGCCAGGAGTTAGTCCAAATTCAGATACCGAAACTTTTGTAGCATTAAAATTTTTTATTGATAATTGGAGATGGCAGGGAGTTCCTTTTTATTTAAGAACAGGTAAACGTTTAGCAGAAAGAGTTTCTACAATTACAATACAATTTCGTCCTGTTCCACACAGTGCTTTCCCATCAGAGTCAATAGAAAATTGGCAATCAAACCGGCTGATATTGCTAATTCAACCGCAAAAAAATATTATACTAAGATTTCAGGCAAAAAAGCCTGGATTGAAAATGATTCTTAATCCCGTCGATATGTTATTTAATTACGAAAGCGCTTACGATTCTGAACCACCCGAAGCATATGAAACTCTTTTGCTCGATATAATGTTGGGCGATGCAACTTTATTTATGCGCACAGATCAGGTTGAGGCTGCTTGGCAGGTTATTACTCCAATACTTGAAACATGGCAGACAACATCGCCATCAGATTTTCCGAACTATCCCTCTGGCACGTGGGGACCAGAAGCTGCCGAAGCTCTTATTGCAAAAGACGGACATAATTGGATTATGCCCCCTAAAAATTTCACAGCAGAATCTATTACTCCTAAAAAAATAGCAAAAGATTAAATAATTTTTGATGTAAATAAAACAGTATTAAACTTTGGTAAATATAAAACTAATAAAAACCCAACAATCTATTGAGGATGACTAATGAGAAAGCGAAACATTCCGTTAGGAAAAATTTTCGGAATTCAAATTGGATTAGATTATACCTGGTTTTTAATCTTCGCATTAATTTCGTGGTCGTTATCTACAGATTATTTCCCATACGAATTTAAGGGTTGGACAGAATATGAATATTGGACAGTTGGAATATTAACTTCTGTAATGCTGTTTGTAAGTGTTCTTTTGCATGAACTCGGTCATTCTATTATTGCTCTCAATTATAAAATTAAAGTCAAACAGATTTCGTTATTTCTTTTCGGAGGAGTAGCTGAAATTGCTGGTGAGCCACCAAAAGCATCGGCTGAATTCTGGATCGCAATTGCTGGTCCATTAACTAGCATCTTACTTGCATTAATATTTTTCCTTTTGCAATCGTTTTTTACTGGATTTATACAAATCTTTGCTTTTTTAAAATACCTTGCTTATATAAATTTTGTATTAGCCTTGTTCAATTTAATTCCTGGTTTTCCTTTAGACGGCGGTAGAATATTTAGAGCAATTGTTTGGGGCATTACAAAAGATTTTCATAAAGCTACAAATATTGCGGTATTAGTAGGCAGATTTTTTGGATTTGCATTTATTTTTTTTGGAACCCTTCAGGCTTTGGGCGGAAATTTAAGTAATGGAATTTGGATCGCATTTATTGGATGGTTTTTAGAAAGCGCCGCTAACCAACAGCTTCAGCAGCAAGCCCTAAAAGACACTTTAGAAGGTCATACCGTTTTTGAAGCCATGACAAACGATTATGCAATTATACCTGATGATACTACAATTCAGGAAGTTATGGATAACCATATACTTGGAATCGGAAGAAGAAGTCTCTTCATCAAAAAAGATGACAAATTTATAGGAATGCTTACATTGCATCGTATAAAATCTTTTCCACAAAATAAATGGTCCGAAACATTCGTTACCGAAGCAATGGTTCCAGATTTAGAATTACAAAAAGTTGACGTTAACATGCCGTTATGGGATGCTCTACTAAAAATGGATAAGAATGGCGTGAATCAACTACCGGTTATGGAAAATGAAAAAATAATCGGAGTATTAAGCCGCGAAAGTGTTATTACTTTTTTTAGCAATCAGCAAGGTTCGAAAAAAAACGGAATGTTTTAAAAAACTAAATTTTTATGAGAAATGAAAAATATGCTCCAGGATGGCCTGGTATTCAAGCAACATGGACTTCAAGCGCCAAAAGTGGGGTCGGAACTGCCCTCAACGATTCCAGTAGAGTTTGGTTTACAATTAGTCACGGTATATTAAATGAAATTTACTATCCGCGAGTGGATCAAGCCTGTACAAGAGACCTCGAATTCATAATAACAAACGGAAAAGATTTCTTTTCCGAAGAAAAGAGAGATACAAAATCTTCAATAAAATATATTTCTGATGGTGTTCCCGCTTATCAAATAGTAAATGAAAGTTTAAACAAAAAATACAAAATTATAAAAGAAATTATTGCAGATCCCCAAAGGGATTGTATTCTTCAAAAAATAAAATTCATTTCTTACGACAAAGATTCATATCATCTTTATTTTCTTGCCTCGCCTCACCTGGCTAATCGTGGTTCAGAAAACACCGGATGGGTAGGATATTTTAAAGGTACTAAGATGTTATTTGCTGAACGGGATTCAACCGGTTTGGTTGTAGCTTCTTCAATCCCTTGGAAAAATGCAAGCGTAGGATTTGTCGGCATGCAAGATGGGTGGCACCACTTAAAAGAAAATAAATTACTAACATGTTGTTACCAACGCGCTGAAAATGGAAATATTTTTTTATTAGGCGAAATTCAAGTCCCCATTGGCGGTAAAATTGAGTTTACTATTGCAATTGGATTTGGACAAACTTGGTCTGAAGCTGCTCAGCGCGCAACTGCAAGTTTGTTTGACGGTTTTAAATGTGCTATAAAATTATACATAAATGAATGGGAAAATTGGCATAAAGCGATTGGATTATCGGCAGCACATCGTTCTTGTAAAAATAAATTATTACGGATTAGCTCTTCTATTATAAAAATTCATGAAGCGAAAAGATTTCGAGGCGGAATAATTGCAAGCCTTTCTATTCCTTGGGGTTCATCAAAAGGCGACGACGATCTTGGAGGTTATCATCTTGTTTGGCCAAGAGACCTTGTAGAAGCTGCTGGCGGACTTCTTGCCGTAAAAGCAAATGAAGACGTAATAAGAATTATTAACTACCTTGCAACCACTCAAGAAGCTGATGGACATTGGCCTCAAAACATGTGGCTCGATGGCAGTGTTTACTGGTCAGGTATACAAATGGATGAGACAGCTTTTCCTATTTTACTAGTGGACCTTGCAAGGAGAAACGGTGCACTTAAGAAAGAAAACCTTGAAAAATTTTGGCAAATGATTTTCAAAGCCTCTTCGTTTATTGTACAAAATGGACCTGTTACGATGCAAGATAGATGGGAAGAAGATTCGGGCTTTTCACCTTTTACACTTGCAGTTGAAATTGCAGCTCTTATTGTTGCAGCGGATTTAGCCGAATTAAACAAGGAAAATAAAATCGCAAAGTATTTAAGAGAAACCGCCGATTATTGGAATGATAATATCGAACGATGGACATATGTTAAGAATTCCGATCTTGCAAAAGAAGCCAAAGTAGAAGGCTATTATGTAAGGATTGCTCCACCAGAAGTATCTGAATCATCTTCACCTGTAAGTGGATTTGTAAGTATAAAGAATCGACCTCCGGGAAAAGATGTTGAAGAGACTATTCATATTATTAGTCCAGATGCACTTGCTCTTGTACGTTTTGGTTTACGCAGCCCAAAGAATTCAAAAATTTTAAATACTATAAAAGTAATAGATAAATTTTTAAAAGTAGAAACGCCTGTCGGTCCATCTTGGCACCGTTATAACGATGATGGATATGGTGAGCACAATGATGGACGTCCCTTTAACGGAATTGGTAAAGGTAGAGTATGGCCTTTGCTTAATGCAGAAAGAGCTCACTATGAAATTGCCGCTAACAATTTAACTAAAGCAAAATCGCTTTTTAAAACTGTTGGAAATTTCGCTAATGAGGGAGGAATGATTCCAGAACAAATTTGGGATAGTTCAGACATCCCGCAAAAAGAACTATATTTTGGAAAGCCCACCGGCTCTGCAATGCCGCTTGTTTGGGCTCATGCTGAATATCTCAAGCTTTGTAGATCCATAAAAGAAATGCGTGTTTTCGATACGCCTCCTCAAACTGTAAATAGGTACTTAAAAAACAAAATTTCGTCTTCATTCTCTATTTGGAAGTTCAACAATAAATTTTCTTCTATGCCCGCTGGTAAAATATTGCGAATAGAAACTTTAGTTAAAGCAAAAATTCATTGGTCTAAAAACAATTGGGAAACTGTAATTGACACAATCACAGAATATTCTGAATTAGGAATTTATTATGCCGATTTGCATGTAAGTAAAATGCAAAAAGGCGGAAGAATTCTTTTCACATTCTATTGGCTCGAAGCTAAAAGGTGGGAGAACATAAATTTTTCAGTAGAAATTAAATAACCTTCTTATAAGCAGAATAGTATATTTCCCTTTTATTTCCATTTTCACCGGTGATATTTATTACAACTTAATTTTTGCATTAAGCCTCAAATGGAATTTCATCGTCTAAATAAATAAAGAAGAAAAAAGCAATACCTGTGCAATAAAGAAATTTAGTTTGCAGAATAATTAAGAAAGGAAATAAAAATGAAACCCTCGATCAAAAATAAAGTAAATCTATTATTTTTCCTTTTCTTGTTTACGGCATTATTAAGTATAACTGTTTATGCACAAAATGAGGAACAAAACCCAACCAGTACCACAAAAATTTATGTTGAATATAGATTAGTTAAAAATCATTTACTTAATAATGATAACATCACCGTAAATGTTAATAACAACAAAATTATACTTGAAGGAAATGTACCGACAATTTATGACCGTAATAAAGCTGCTGAAGAAGCCGGAAGTGTAAATAAAAATTATGTTGTCGTCAATAACATTAAAGTTATTAGTCCTGCAATTCCAGATTCTGTTGTAACAGCCAATATTATGAAAAATATAGACGATAATGTTTTTTACGGAGTGTTCAATTGGATTAATGTGAATTATAAAAATGGAGTTGCAACATTAAGCGGATGGGTAAGTTCTCCATGGTTAAAGTCGCAGTTTCAGGAAGAAACCGAAAAAGTTGCCGGCGTCAAAGAAGTTAAAAATGAAATAAAAGATACATTTGGCCCAGGCTATTTGGGAAGAAGAGCAGCAAGAGTAATCTACAGTGATCCAGTATTTGAAGGAATGGAATACATGCCTGACCCACCGGTTCATATCATAGTTAATAATAACACAATTTTGCTTGAAGGGCGTGTACCTTCTATTGCATTAAGCAGCCGGGCGGAGTATCTTGCAAGGTTTTTAACAGACGCAGCAGAAGTGGATAACCATCTACAAATTCAAAAGAATTGGTAAATTATGTTGCAAAAACCGGAACTTTATAAAATAATTTTTGCCCAAGTAGTTATTCTAAAAAGAATCCGGCTTTTGCAGCAACGATTTGCCCCTTTAATCCTTTCAAAGCTAAATTGAGATATTCTTTTTACGAGGTCTACAGTCATTCAAGTATCCGAAGGGTGCGGGACAATCTCTTTGCAATGAATGGATTACCTCTCCTCTTAAAATCGGGACCAAAATGGAATAAAAATCGCTCTATTTAGTATTTATTTAAGTTTCTTGTAAAAAATCTTATCTTTGATTAAAACTATATTTCATTTCAGACACATTTTAAAAAAATTAATTGGAATTATTCAAAATAAATTGCTATCCTTTATCTATAATTTTTTTTGTCTCTAACAAAAAGCTAACAAATTGATTTATAAAAATTAGGAACAATTAATTAAAAAATTAGTCACATGCTTTGAAAGGGATAAACTATGAAAACCGTGAGTGAGATACTAAAAATCAAGGGCAATAATGTTTGGTCTATTTCTCCGGATTCAACAGTATATGATGCATTAAAGTTAATGTCTGAAAAAGAAGTCGGAGCTTTACTTGTTCTAGAAGATAAAGAAATAGTTGGTATATTATCAGAAAGAGACTATGCCCGAAAGATCGTTCTTCATGGTAAGTTTTCTAAAGAAACATTAGTAAGAGAAATAATGTCGGTAAAAGTTTTGTATGTAAATCCTTCGACAAGCACGGAAGAATGTATGGCACTTATGATAAATAAACGAGTACGTCATTTGCCAGTATTCGAAGATAATAAGTTAGTAGGACTCGTTTCCATTGGAGATATTGTAAAAGCATTAATTGATGAAAAAGAATTTGTAATCGATCAGCTAGTGCATTATATAACAGGTATTCCTGCATAAAATCTGGTTTTTGATTAAAGGCTGTTTCCAAAGTAATATTCAACCACAAATCATTATTTTGAGAACAGCCTTTAAAACTTCTTCAACTTCCCCTTTGGTATTTTCCCATTAAGAATCCTTCTCCAATTATATGTTTTTCCATAGCTTTAAGAAGTTGTTGTTTTGTAGCTCCGGATTCCATTTGATGAAGGATTGTATCGAGGGCATAAATTCTGAAATAATATCTATGCGGCTTGCCAGGAGGTGGGCAAGGACCTCCATATCCAATTTTGCCAAAGCTATTAGTTCCAAGCATTACTTCATCCGGAATATTCCGAGAAGGAGTAATGTCTTCGTGAAGTTCATTTGTACTTCCAGGAATATTATAAATTACCCAGTGGACAAAATCGCCGCCCGGGGCATCCGGATCATCGACAATTAGAGCAAATGATTTTACATCTTTTGGTACGTTGCTCCAGTGAAGTTCTGGCGAAACATTAGCTCCCTGGCAAGTGTATTTTGCGGGTATCGGCTCTCCTTCTTTAAAGGCATTACTATAAATTTTTATTTCCATTTTTATACCTCGCGATTTTTTTTGTGAATACGTTTTACTTAAAGAAAATTGAATTAACATTAGCGTCACAAAAACTGAAAATATCAACAGTATTTTTGAAGCGAATTGGATTTTCTCGTTCATAAACTTTTCACTTTTAAAAAATAAAAATATAAATCAATAAAATATTAATCTTATTTTCAATAAATATCCATCATTTACAAAAAATTTCTTAAAAAGTATTCTAATATTCAAATTAAAAAAATATCTAATATTAATAACTAATTGAATAATGCATCTTATTACAGGTAAGCTTAGCAATTATTCATAATATAATTTAAAATAAAAGCCATTTAATGGATTATTATTATAATTTTGTTGATTTTTGAATTATAAATTTTAGGAGGAAATTAATTTTATGGCAATTATCAAACCCTTCCCAGCTTTGCGTCCATCGAAAGATAATGCCCATCTTGTTGCAAGTGTACCTTATGATGTTGTTGACCGCTCTGAAGCAAAAAAATTAGCAGAAGGAAACCCTTTAAGTTTTTTAAGAGTAACTCGCTCTGAAATTGACTTAGATGAGAATATTAATCCTTATTCTCCGGATGTTTATAAAAAAGCAAAAGAAAATCTTGAAAGATTAATTCAATCAGCTCCATTAACTGTTGATACTAAACCAAGATTTTATCTTTATAAATTAGAAATGGACGGTCGTTCGCAGGTTGGCATCGCAGCTACTTTTTCTGTTGATGATTATGATAAAGATATCATCAAAAAGCATGAAAAGACAAGAAAGGTAAAAGAAGACGACAGAACAAATCACATTGTTACAACTAATGCACAAACCGGCCCAGTTTTTTTAACTTACAAAGGTTCTAAAAGAATAGATGAAATTGTTAATAATACGCTCACTAACACTAAGTCTTTGTACAATTTTACTTCTGATGATGGAATAAAACATTCGATTTGGATTGTACCAGAAGATTTTAATAAAATTATAATTGAAGAAATAGCTCAAATAAAAAATTTATATATTGCTGATGGACATCATAGAGCTGCAAGTGCTAGCAGAGCTAGAAAAGTTAAAATGAATTCAAATCCCTTTCATAACGGAAATGAAGAATATAATTTTTTTATTGCTGTGCTATTTCCTGCAGAGCAATTAAAGATTCTACCTTACAACCGGATAGTTCTTGATTTAAACGGAAAGACAAAAGAAGATTTTCTTGGTGAAATAAGTGAAAAATTTACAATAGAAAAAACTAATACCAAAGAGCCTTTTGAAAGAAAAAACTTCTGTATGTACTTTGAAAAAGAATGGTATCTCCTAAAAGCAAGAGATTCCATCTCTGCAAGCAACACACTATCTTCTTCAATTGCCGATACCCTTGATGTTAGTATATTACAGAATTTTTTATTAAATCCAGTTCTTGGCATAGAAGATCCCCGCACAAATAAACGAATAGATTTTGTTGGAGGAATAAGAGGAAGCAAAGAATTGGAAAGGCTGGTAGATTCTGGTAAAGCAGCTGTTGCGTTTTCGCTTTATCCCGTTTCGGTAGATGATTTAATTAAAATATCAGACGCTGGCGAAATAATGCCGCCAAAATCAACCTGGTTTGAACCAAAGTTAAGAGACGGATTATTAGTGCATCTGATTTAAAAATTTGGAATTCATTTAGTTAATAAAGTATTTATTTATCTTTCATATTTTAAAGGAATATTTATTATGCAAAAAAGAATATATAACTTTGCTGCCGGTCCGGCAATACTTCCAGAAGAAGTATTAAAAGAAGCACAAGAAAATTTATTTGCACTTCCAGGTGTGGGAATGTCGGTCATCGAAATCAGCCACCGTTCTAAAGTATTTGATAAAATAATCTCAGAAGCAAAAGCTGATCTTCGTACATTACTTGATATAAATGATGATTATGATTTATTATTTTTACAGGGTGGTGCAAGTCTTCAATTTTCAATGGTCCCCTTAAATTTAATGCCTCCTAAAAATAAAGCTGATTATATTGTTACCGGCAGCTGGTCAAAAAAAGCCGTTAAAGAAGCAAAACGTGTTGGAACCGTTAACATAGCAGCCTCTACCGAAGGAGAAAATTTTAATCGTATACCAAAACAAGAAGAGTTGAAACTTGATCCAGATGCTGCTTATGTTCACTTTACTTCCAACAATACAATCTATGGAACTGAATGGAGTAAAGAACCTGAAACCGGAAATGTTCCGCTTGTATGCGATGCTTCGTCTGACATTCTTTCTAAAAAAATTGATGTAAAAAAATATGGATTAATTTATGCTGGTGCACAAAAGAACATGGGACCCTCTGGCGTTGTGCTTGTTATTATTAGAAAAGATTTGCTTGAAAGAAGTTCCGATTCACTCCACACTATGTTAAATTATAAAATCCATGCAGAAAATGGTTCGCTTTATAATACTCCATCCACTTTCGGTATTTACATTATTGGGCTTGTTGCTAAATGGTTAATTAAAAATGGCGGACTTGATGCTATGTATAAAACAAATAAAGAAAAAGCAGAAATGCTTTATAAATGTATCGATGAAAGTAACGGATTTTATAAGGGACACGCTTTACCCGACAGCCGTTCTTTAATGAATGTTACTTTCCGCCTTGCAACTGAAGACCTTGAGAAAAAATTAATCTCTGAAGCTACTGCCGCTGGATTTGATGGATTAAAAGGACATAGATCCGTTGGAGGATTAAGAGCCTCAATTTACAATGCTTTCCCTAAAAAAGGTGTTGAAGAACTAGTTAAATTTATGAAAGATTTTCAAGCTAAAAATGGTTAATGTTTTTGGCATTTAATTCAAGGGGATAAAATTTTTTATCCCCTTTCTCTTTTTAACTTTGCTTTGCTGTTTGGTTTAATTCATTAAAAATTTTTATGCGAGGATAAAATGAAAAAAATATTTCCAGTAATTTTTTTTGTACTTATTATAATTTCAGGATGTACAAAAAAACAAGAAGTAAAGTTAGAAGCATTTAGTCCTGAAGCTTTTGCATACGGACTTGGAGACAGTTCCGAAGTAGATGCTACGGTTCGTGTTAAAGGATTTCAACAGAATGAGAATAATGGTTGGTATTCTGCAACGCTAAGCTACGATGTTGACCTGGTTACTACAAAGGGTGACACCATTAAATCGATTATTAGCAAAGTGATGGATAAAAAACAAAAAGATAAAATTGCAGATATTCCTTTAGAAATTCAATTTGACCTTGATTCTACCTATGTAAAAGGAAATTATAAATTGATATTCCGAATTAAGGACGTATTATCGGGCAAAACAGTAAAATCATCTACTGGTTTTAATATTGACGGTTAAATTTAATTTGAAATCTACAGATTAATTATTAACACTTTTCAGCGTTTAATATTTTACAACACTGTTGGTAAGAATCTATCTTAAGAAATTTATTTTTTTATCATAGCCTTTTTTAATTCATCACCAATTATTTGGATGCCTTTTTCAATTTTATCTTCAGGTGTATTTGAAAATGACAATCTTAAATGAGAATTATCTTCCCCTTCTGGGTCAAAAGTTTTTCCAACAACGAAAATCGCACCTTTATTTATGCAATTTTTAAGAACGGAAAGAATTTCAACTTGTTCCGGTAGTTTAATCCAAATGTAAAAACCTCCTTTAGGTTCAGCCCACTTAACTTCGGATGGAAAAAATTTACGAATAGCCTGCACCGAAATTTCCTTACGCTGTTTATAAATTTTTCTAACTCTATCAAGATACTGGTATATTTTCCCACTTGTTAAAAATTCATTTGCCAAAACTTGAGTAAAATTAGGAGAACACGCATCAATAGCTTGTTTGCACAATTCGGCTTTCTGATATATTATCTCGGGAACAAGCATCCAACCAAGCCTAAAGCCAGGTCCTAGAATTTTAGAAAATGAACCAGTATAACAAATAGTTAATTCATTTTCATATAAAGCTTTTATAGGAGTAGTATCCATTTTTATTTCTTCATCAAAATATAAATCGCCATAAGCATCATCTTCAATTAAAAGAAGATTAAATTCCTTTAGTATTTGCACAACATCATTTTTTCGTTGGCTATTATAAAGTGTTCCTGCTGGATTATGAAAATTTGGAGTTAGATAAACAAATTTAGGAAGCTGGGATTTTGTGTTTTGAAGAAAATTTTTAAGAAGCTCAATGTTAATTCCATATTCATCAAGAGAAATTCCTTTTAAATTTGCCTGATAAAATTTGAAGGCTGAGATTGCACCGATAAAGCAAGGGTTTTCTGTAAGTACTAAATCGCCTGGATCAATAAAAACTTTTGCAAGAATATTTATTGCCTGAAGCGAACCAGTTGTAATCATTAATTTATTTGAACCAACCGGCAGTTCTTTTTTTCTTAAATATTCTCTTAAGGATTCAAGCAGAGGTGGATATCCTGGTGTTGGACCATATTGAAAGGCAGTTTGTTTTATTTCAAGCGGAATATTATTAAACAATTCACTAATTTCTTCAACAGGAAAAAGTTCATTGCCGGGCATTCCACCAGCAAAAGAAATTATATCTGGTCTAATTGCTAAACTCATAAGGTCACGTATCTCAGAAGTTCTCATTAAAGAAAGGGAGTTAGAAAACTTTAACATTTAAGTATTCCTTAAATTTCATAAATATCACTTGTTTTGATTAGCTGCATTTTATTTTTCTGCAATATTGAAATTGTTTGCTCAATAGACTCTGTACGAATTATTACTGTTGCACTGTTACTTAAAGCAAAGGCGTACATGTATTCCACACTAATGCCTTCGGCAGACAAAATGCTAAGTGCACGATGCAGACCTCCCGGTTCGTTAGGAACAACAAGACCGACAACATCTGTTATGCTAACAGAAAAATTTTTAGCTTTTAATATTTTTTCGGCTTCCTCTGGTTTATTCAATATTAGCCGAAGAACCCCATAATCATCGGAATCTGCAATACTAAAAGCTGAAATATTTATATTAGCCGAAGCAATAGCTTCGGTTACTTCCGTTAACCTGCCGGATTTATTTTCTAAAAAAACAGATAATTGTTTTATTATCATAAAAACCTACTTGCTTAGTTTATCCAAGCTTTAATTTTCGTTTATCGATAACACGTTTAGCTTTACCTTCGCTTCTTTCTATAGTTTTTGGTTCGACTAATTTAACACTTGCACTAATACCAAGAGTTGATTCAATATTATGTTGGATTTTCCTTTTCAGGCTTTCTAACTTTTTAATCTCGTCCGAAAAAAATTGTCCTTCAACTTCAACCCAAATTTCCATAAGGTCAAGATTATTTTTTCTATCTACAATAATTAAATACTGAGGTCTTGTCTCGCTCATTTCGAGTAAGACAGCTTCAATTTGCGAAGGGAAAACATTTACACCTCTAATTATAAGCATATCATCTGTTCTTCCGAGACATTTTTGCATTCTTACGATTGTTCTACCGCATGTACATTTATCAGCATTAAGAACAGTAAGATCGTGTGTTCTGTAGCGAAGTAGAGGCAGAGCTTCCTTCGTTATACAAGTAAAAACTAATTCGCCAACTTGTCCGTAAGGCAATACCTCAAGAGTATTAGGGTCTATTACTTCAGGAATAAAATGATCTTCAAAAATGTGCAAACCTTGTTGATGATAACATTCGGAAGCGACGCCGGGCCCAATTACTTCACTTAATCCGTAGATATCAAGAGCTTTTATTTTTAAACTAGTCTCAATTACATTCCGCATTTCTTCAGTCCACGGTTCAGCACCAAAAATACCTGCTTTAAGTTTGAAAGAATCAATAGACATATTTGCTTCGTACATAGCCTCAGCTAAAAACATTGCATAAGAAGGAGTGCAAGCCAAAATAGTAGAGCCAAAATCTTTCATCAACTGGAGTTGGCGCTGTGTATTACCGCCAGAAATCGGAATAACAGCAGCTCCAATTTTTTCAGCGCCGTAATGGATTCCAAGTCCGCCAGTAAACAAGCCATATCCATAAGCAATTTGCAAAACGTCATTTTTACCAGCTCCTGCAGCTGTTAATGTTCTCGCTACCACTTCGGACCAAGTGTTAATATCTTTTCTGGTATATCCAACAACTGTTGGTTTGCCTGTTGTTCCGCTTGAAGCATGAATCCTTACAATTTCAGAATTAGGCACAGCAAAAAGACCAAATGGATAATTATCGCGTAAATCTTGTTTAGTAGTAAACGGAAGATATTTTAATTGTTCTACGCTTTTAATATCTCCGGGTTCAATTCCTTTTTCTTGAAATAATTTTCGATAAAAGGGAACATTAAAATAAAGCCGCTCCAACATTGCCGATAAACGTTCGCTTTGAAGTTTAGTAAGCTTTTCGCGGTCCATGCATTCTATGTATTCATTCCAAATCATGTATAATTAAGTTTTTTCCTACCTCTCAATTTAGTGGAGTAGACTAGTAAGCAATTCATTTATAAAATCGGACGTAATTTTAAAATAAAAAAAGCCGAGAAAAAATCTCAGCTTTTAAGCCAGAGGCTTACAAATATTTTGTAGCGGGGGCAGGACTTGAACCTACAACCTTCGGGTTATGAGCCCGACGAGCTACCAATTGCTCCACCCCGCGGTAATTAATTTTTAGATTACAAATATACTCAATCATTGCTACCTAGTCAACCTTATGAACTAATAAATATTTTGAAAATGAAGAAAGTATAAAATTACCTGTTTAATAAACCAGCCTCAGTTACTACGTGAACTTAAATTATCCGTCAATATTGTTAAAACTTGAAATTACGCCGTCAATAATTTGTGAACGCGCATGAATTTCATTCAATTTCTGGATAATTCGAAGTATTCCCTGCCTTCTTTCTTCGATGATATTCTGAATAAAATTAGATACTTCTGGCAAGTTACATTGTTCCACCATACTTTCATAAAATCTAACAATGGAAGCTTCTTTACGAAGAGCTTCGTTAAGCATAGAGCATGTGTTTTTGCATGCATGCATACATTTTACTTCTTTTTCATCCACGATAATACCTCGTATAAATCTTAATTTTTCATTAAGCAATACTGTGTTCAATTTCTTCCGCCAGTCGACGTCCTGTTTCGAGTGCTTTTTCGTTAACCGGTATTAAATGATGATGCCTTTCTGGCAAAACCTTTGAAAGTGCCTTAACAATATTTTCAATTTTTACAATAGGACGCTTCGCAAGAAAGGCACCCACTATAATCATATTAGCAACTTGCTTCTTTTTTAATTTAAGAGCTTCTTCATTAGCAGGAATACTCAAAATTTCAATATCGGTTCTTGTTGGCGGTTTTAAGATAGCTGATTGTTCATATATTAAAAGCCCACCAGGTTTAATAGAATGCTCAAATTTATCTAACGAAGGTTGATTAAGAACAACTGCCGTATCGAATTTGGAAATAATAGGAGAACTAATTCTTTCCGATGAAACAATAACAATACAATTTGCAGTACCTCCTCTCATTTCAGGCCCATAAGAAGGCATCCAGCTTATTTCCTTGTTTTCAATCATTGCTGCATAAGCTATAATTTGCCCCATGGACAGTACTCCCTGCCCACCAAAGCCTGCAAAAATTATTTCATGTTCCTTTTGCATTATAAAATTCCTTTTTTTTTGAAGAATCGCCATAATGAGATTCAGTTCTTAATAAAAATCTTTTTAATTTTTAGGCACTTTAATATCACCCAACGGATAAGTAGGAAACATATTTTCTTCAAGCCATTTATTACTTTCAACAGGAGTCATCTTCCATCCTGACGGGCAGTTTGAAACCACCTCAATAAAAGACGTACCACGATTCAGTTTTTGATATTCGAAAGACTTTTCAATGGCTTTCTTTAATTTTCTTACAGCTGAAGGAGAATGGACGGATTGTCTCGTTACGTAATATGCGCCAGGTAACTGAGAAATTAATTCAGTAATTTTTATCGGGTAGCCGATTAATTTTTCATTTCTTCCATAAGGAGAAGTAGAGGTAATTTGCCCGAGAAGAGTAGTAGGAGCCATTTGTCCGCCTGTCATTCCATAAATAGCATTGTTAATAAAAATCATTAATATATTTTCGCCGCGATTGACAGTATGAATTGTTTCTGCCGTACCAATAGCTGCAAGGTCACCGTCACCCTGATAAGAGAAAACAAATCTATCCGGAAGCATTCTTTTTATACCGGTAGCCACGGCACTAGCCCTTCCATGGGCAGCTTCTTGCATATCAATATTCATGTAATCGTATGCAAATACCGAGCATCCTACTGGCGCAACACCAATTGTTTTATCCTGAATTTTCATTTCATCTACAACTTCCATTAAAAGGCGATGCACAACGCTGTGCCCACAACCAGGGCAGTAATGGAAAGGTGTATTTGTAAGAGTTTCAGGTTTTTTAAAAACTATTTCGAGCCCATCTAAAGATTGTTCTAACTTATTTGAAACTTCAGTTTGCATACTTGCCTCTTAATCTTGATTAACATTTACTTTTTCGATGATGTTCTCAAGTTCACCTAGAACTTCTTCCGGCGAAGGAATAACACCACCCATTCTTCCCTTAAAATAAACTGGTTTTTTACCGTTAACGGCAAGTTTAACATCTTCGACCATTTGCCCAGCATTCATTTCAACATCAAGGATGAAGTTGACCTTGTCTGCGAGTTTTGAAATTGCTTCAGACGGAAAAGGGAAAAGGGTAATTGGTCGTAACAAACCAGCTTTAATTCCTTTCTCACGAGCAAGGTCAACGGTTTTTTGACAGACTCTTGCAGAAAGTCCATAAGCAACAAGAGCAATTTCTGCATCTTCAAGAGCTATTTCTTCAAATCGGACTTCATCCATCATTTTTTTATATTTTTCCTGAAGCTGGAAGTTTATTCCCTCCATTTTTTCCGGTTCAATGAAGAGAGAAGTGATAATATTTCTTTCTCTTGTTGCCGGTTTTCCTACGGTCGCCCAAGTTTTTTCAATTTTTGGTAAAGAACCTTCTTTGGGAAGAATAACTTTTTCCATCATTTGTCCTAAAGCTCCATCTGCAAGAATCATTGCAGGATTTCTATATTTTTCTGCAAGCCTAAAGCCATCAAACACAAAATCAGCCATTTCCTGAACCGAAGCAGGTGCAAGAACGATTAGATGATAATCTCCATGCCCGCCTCCTTTTACGGCTTGAAAATAATCCCCTTGAGAAGGCTGAATAGTACCGAGCCCAGGGCCTCCTCTATTAACGTTTACAATTAAACATGGAAGTTGTGCTGAAGCAATATATGAAATGCCTTCTTGCATAAGACTGATGCCGGGACTTGAAGAAGAAGTAATAACTCTCCCACCAGCACCAGCAGCACCATAAATCATATTTATGGCAGCAACTTCGCTTTCAGCCTGTAGAACAACACCGCCACGCTTGGGCATTTCCGCTGTTAAATATTCCAATACTTCAGATTGAGGGGTAATTGGATAGCCGAAATAACCATCAATTTTGGCACGAATAGCGGCTTCAGCTAAAGCTTCATTCCCTTTCATTATGCGGGCTTCTTCACCCGAATTATTATTGTGTTCCATTATAAATCCGATGTTTTGAAAAATATTATGATTAAAAACAGAAGTTTTACGCCGTCTTTTTTAATGCAGACTTTGGTTGACGATATACTGTAATTGCTACATCTGGGCAAACGAGAGCACAATTTATGCAGCCGGTGCAATTATCCTGTACCAGCTCTACATAACGATAGCCTTTAATGTTTATCTGTTCAGATAAGCCAAGACTTTCTTGGGGGCAGGCAACAATGCAAAGCTCACATCCTTTGCAAATATCTTTATCAATTATTACTGTACCTTTAATCATAATATAAATTTTTCGTTAATTAGTTAAATTTTCATTAATTATGAAAAGGCAAGATATATGCCAATAACTAAAAAGCGGTTTTATTCGCAATTAATTGATAACACTTGTCATAATTAAGAAGGTATATTATTAAATTCTTCCTAATTTCGAGAAGGAAAAAGTACCTACTAATCAGAATAAAAAAATTTCCGAAATTCTTTTTTTTACTAATTACTATCTATATTATTGTTTAACTAATATTGTGTCAATTTTGCTATTACCATAATAATTTGGATAATACATCAAATATCCGCGTGCGGGGGCAGCAGTAAACTTACCTGGAGTTTGAGATTGGATAATATATGAAAAATCCATTTTTTTATTAACATTTGTAACAAAAAACGAAATCCTGTCATCGTGATATTCTTTATTATCAATTAGTCCAGGCAAAGGAATCATTATTGAATTTCTACTAATAAAATTCTTATTTCCATTTTCTACAACGAATTTACTCTCGTCTTTTATCGGCTCAAATCCAGAAGGCAACATATCTTCGAGAATAAAATATTGAAGATTATTTTCTTCAGTTTCCACATTTGTTTCTACCAGAATTATTTCGCCAGATTTTATTTCTCCGTTTAACAGTTTCTTGGTGTAAATTATTTTATCACCCTCGTCTTCCGCGGAAAGGATATAGTATTTACGAGTTATTGTGAATTTGGGTTTTAGTTTAGCTTCCTTTTCATTAAAGGTATAAAATTCATTTATTCCTGAAAAATATAATTTACCATTTCCGTGTTTGATGATTTTAATAATATTATCTCCGTGTCTTAGAATATTTTGTGAAAAACCATTAATACTAATTGTTGGCTGTTCAGTTAATACACTAAGTGAATCAAATTCTTTTGAAAATAATTTTTTGTTATTCACAAATACAGAAACTTTATAATCCGGATTAAGCTCCTTTGTTTGTTTTAAGTAATCTGTTAACGCAAATAATACTATGGCAGTTTGCTGTGTAGAGCTCCAAGAGAATCCCTGCTTTTGAAGAAGAATCCATCTTACAGCTTTATCTACTAAATCTTTGTATACGTTTGAAGCAAGAAAAGCTTTAATAACAAATGCTGTTGTTTGAGTTTTATCTTCCTGCCATGCATAATGCCATTGCTTTCCGCTCCAATAAACATAGTTATTATTTTCAATTGCTGAATTTTTTAATCTTTTTAAAACTTCATTTAGTAAAGATGAATTTTCAAGTTGATTTAATGATAAGGCTAGTAACGATAGTGCATATGGATTTAGTTTTTCTTTTGCCAATTCTGTTATCATTTTTAGATAAAGATTTTTATTATCAATTTTTCCCCTCATTGCCGTTAAATATGAATATAACATAAAAGCTTTTGTGGTAAAATTAAGTTTATCATTATTGAATAATTGATCTTTAAGATTTTCCAATCCTTTATTAAATACAACAGAATCTATTATAAAACCAGCACTTGAAGCAAGCGACATTCCGTATATAACATAAGCCGTCATATAAGGATTAGTATTATCATTTGACCACCAACCCCAGCCTCCGTCGCTATGTTGAAAATTGTAAAGTCTATTTAGCCCGGCACTTACCATTTTAGGAAGGTTTTTCAATGTTTCAAAATTAAGTGGTGTTTTCAAAATTTTAAAAGTATTATCAACTATTACTGTCGGAAGAAAGCGACTCATTGTTTGTTCAACACAACCGTAGGGATAACCGGCAAGTTCATCAATGGCTTTAAGCATTGTTCCCGTAAGCGAAGGTACGGCTGAGAATGAAAATTTTGCCGATTTCAAATTGGCATCTTTGGGAATGTAAAATTCAATGGTATTTTCGTTATTATTTCCATTTACATCAAATATAACTGGTTCTACAATTTTAATTCCTTCCGGATGAATTGGGACTTTCAGTTCAACTGCATCTGATTCTTCATCCGTCAAAGCTGAAGCTTTTAATAATGCCATGCCAGCTGGTTCGGTAACTTTTATTCTCCAATCAATTCGTACATCGGAATTTTTATTTATTTTAATTTTATATGAATGCAGTTCATTGCTACTTAGCTTGTTACTGTAACCTAATTGATTTATTTTTGAACCTATCAGAGTCAGTCCATTTACATTAAAAGAAACTTTTACCTCCTTTTCTTTTTCAAGATAATTATGGACAATTGTTGAAACGACAACCTCGTCTCCTTGCCTAAAAAATCTTGGCGGTTCTATTCGGATAAGTAAATTCTTTCTTACTATTATATTATTAACTTGTTGACCGACTTCAGAATTTTTTGAAATACATTTTACAGTTGTACGCCATGAAGTTAAGTTATCCGGTAACTTAAATTTTATTTGCGCCTTACCGTTTGAATCCGTGACAATATTTGCTTTCCAAAAGGGAGCTTCTAAAAATTCTGAACGCAGATTTGGTTGAACAAATTGACTACTCTCTATTAAAGCAGCTTTTTGACTTAACGGTGATTTGTTTAAACCTGCTTTTGTAAAGCTAACAATATTATGTCTGATAAAATCATTTTCTAAAATGTTATTTTTATATTTGCTTAAATCGATTAATTTATAACCATGATAGTCTATATTCACTTTCCCAATTTGGTAAATTTCATTATTATTAAAAAAAACAAGCAAATCATATTCGCCGGTTTGAATTTGGTTAAAACTAAAGGAATTTGAAGTGTCTAAATTTGTTTGATAAAAACACGAATCATTATTTAGGATTACAGTTATATCTTTCAAATTTAATTCACTTTCTCCTACTATGACTTTCCCTGTTAAATTGCCATTCCCTTTGGGATTGATTCCTTTAAACATTAATTTTTTATCTAAGCATGTTGCAATTCTGCTAGTACTAAATGAATAATTTTGATCTGCATTGCAATATGTTGGCATATAATAATAATCTGGTGAATAAAAAAAAGTTTTTATATCTGGTGTTTGGTCTTCTTTTATTGCGTAAATACTTTCATCAACAACTCCAAGTGAAAGCTGAACATCTTTGGCTGGAAGTCCTACATTATTTTTAACTGATATATTATATGAAGCAGTATCACCCGGTTTATAAATTTCTTTTGTAGGAATTATTGAGACATCTAAAAATTTAGATTTATCCAGTACGCCCATTCTAATGGAGTTTTGCCACATCCTGTTACTTTTAATATAGGTTACAGAAAGATTGAATCCGGGAGAATAATTTCCGGTAAGCTTTTCTTTTAAGGAAAAAGTGTTCCCTTTAATATGATAAATTTTAAATCCAATAATTTCTTTTGTCTCAAAGGTAACCAAAGCATCAATATTGGAATCCGGTAGAAGGACATAAGCATTTATGGTATCTCCTTTTTCATAAATATCTTTATCCGGTACAATTTCTATATTTTGGTGTGAATAATTATTATAATATTGATTTGCTTCGCCAATAAAAAAAGAACTTTCTGCGGAGATTTCTCTATTTTTTTCATCAACTGCAATTACTTTATACTTATAATTCCCAATGTAAAATTTTCTCGGGATAAAAGTAACAAATGCTTTTCCGGAACTATCCGTCAAACTTGATAATGTATCTTTAAATGGGAAATAAGAATTTCCTAATAAATTTTTTTGTTCTGGATAAAAGACGATTACTTTAAATCCTGTTTGAACCGGATGGTTTGAAAAGTCATAAGCGTTTATTCTTAAACCGACTGGCTCACCTTGGGGCACAAAATATCTTTCGGCAGAAGAGGATAATAGAAAACTTCCCCGAGAAACAAAAACTTCAGAAGTGCCTTCTATTGTGCTCCTTGAATTATCAGTTACTTCTGCTGAAAATGTATAAGTATAGTCGCCATCTATTTTTGCTGGAATGATATAGGAAAATTCAATATTTCCATTCTGATCTAATATACCGCTAAGTTCCTTTATTAGCTCTTTGGGGCTGAAGAAATAATTACTGTTTGAAATAAGACCACTATAAAACCAAGCGTACTTTGACCATGCCCACCATGGACGCGAATAATTCTGCTTATAAATCTTAAGGCTAACTTTTCCGTTTGATACCGGCGAACCAAAATAATAATTAGAAGAAATTCCAATCGAAATTGTATCTCCAGAGGCATAATTTTTTTTTACAGTGAAGACTTTTACTTGATATTCTGGCTTTTTATATTCTTCAACGCTAAAACTTCCATAAAAGTTTAAATCTCTGCTTGTAATTTGAATACTGTAATATCCTAAACTTACATCATTATGAAGAGTAAAATTTCCATATAGAGAACCAAAATCATCAGTTGTAATTTTTTTAGAATATATATCAATTCCTTTACTCGATTTTATTTTAACCTCAAATTCCTCGTTCGTCATATTTTCAAGGATGTTTCCGTTTTGTTTTCTAAGAATTGCTTTAAAGAAAACCTCTTGTCCAGGTCGATACACCGGCTGATTTGTATAAATATATGCTCTATAATTACTTTCACTTTGATTAAAAATAAAATAAGGATCACTTAAAACAGTTTCTCCATCCGCATTTGCAATTAAAAGTATCTTGCTTTCATTTTGAATTCCAATTTTTTTAAAATTAAATAAAACTACTCCAGAATTATCAGATTTTTGCTCAGAAACTAAATTTCCTTTATTATAAATGGAAAAATTAGCTTTAGCAATAACTTTTCCACTTTCAGAATTTGCTATAAATGCAAGCAGTTGTGAATCATTAACTTTATATATTAAAGCCAATCTGGAAACATAAATTGCACAATATGCAACTTGGTTGGCATTTAACGCCTGAAGAATGTAAGCCCCTGTAGAATCAAACTTGCCAACATCAATTTTATTTTCTGACAAATTATCTTTTGGCTGGTGAATAAAAGTATCCCATTCTTTTATTTTTCTTAAAAACCTTAATAAAGATTGATTATCAACTCCCCATATATCAAAATTAGAACGTAAGTCATTTTTATTAAGCAGTGAATAAAACTCAGCGGGATTATCAATTTTAAATAATCTGAAATGATATTCCTCATCCTTAGCGGAGGAAGAAAAAAGTGACACTGAAACATTACTGCCAGGTTGAAATATTGTATAATTTCTTAAACTAAACCTTTCATTAGCAGTATTTTCTAATTTTTGTACGTTTTTAAATAGAAAGGGAAATAATAAAACAAGTGAGAAAAAGACCGTTTTACTATAACTAAAAGCCAATATTTTATATAGAAATTTATTCTTCATAACAGCATAAAGGATTTATTATAGTGACCGAAACTGTATTTGCAAACTTAATAAATTTAATCAAATGAAAATGTCAGAAATCAAATGAGTCTTTTTTTTAGTCGGATTGTTTAAGTTAAAAAACGACTCTTAAACATTCACTTACTAGTATAAACATAATTTTCCATATTCTTTAAAGAAAAAGTTCACAAAAAATCGACTTATATACCAATTTAGTCGAATATTTGGAATATCAATTTGATAGCAAGTTAATAAGTTAATTATATTGAAATTCGGTAGGGCAGATTCTAACTTTAGAATGAAAAAATAATGTTAAACTAACTTTGAGGTATAGTTGAAGTCATTAACAAAAGTCATTATAATCTCTGCAATGATTCTGCTGGTAGGTTTTACAATCGTTGCTAACGAAACGATTAAACCGGTCGTGCCGGCAAACATTACAGAAACGACCGCAGTTAATAATGATGTAAACAAAGCAAACGAATCATTCATCAATTATATAGATAAAGGTTATATGCGAGCCTCGTGGTATGGCCCGCATTTTCATGGAAAAACTACTGCTAACGGAGAAGTTTACGACCAGATGGCTTTTACAGCCGCAAGTAAAACTCTTAGGTTTGGTACACTGCTTAAAATTACCAATTTAAGAAATAATAAATCTGTGATAGTAAGAATTAACGACAGGGGCCCTTATATTGAAGGTCGTCAATTGGATTTATCGAAAGCAGCTGCTCAGGCTTTGGGAATGGTGAGAAGGGGTGTTATTAAAGTTAAAGCAGAACAACTTAGTTTAAAGGGTGCAAACTTCCCCGTTATTACGTTAAACTAACATGAAAATTGCCTTTCCCCGTCTTTTGATGGGATTAAAACTAAGCCTCGATTTAATCGGGGCTTTTTTATTTTAAAAAAACCGTTCGCTAATATCCTTGCATTAAGTAAAATTTCGCTTTGTTCTTTTTTCTTCTACCTTTATCCTAACTTGAGCGATAAGCTTACGTAAAAAAAAGCCTTTTGGGTGTTTATGTACTGTAAAATCAGTACCTTTGTAATGACAAAAAAACAAAAATAAACAACCCAAAAGGTGAAACAAAGATGCAAAAAAAACTTCATATAAACCAAC